>ERZ808240.968-NODE-968-length-36506-cov-4.502510_pt1 | contig 36506 bp, 26 predicted proteins | sample MGYA00521084_ERZ808240 | MGnify/ENA primary metagenome ERZ808240 (study PRJEB31516, sample SAMN03275571) | gut metagenome | biome: mammalia-associated habitat; material: feces | host: Papio cynocephalus | place: Kenya | collected 2012-08-06 ... | reverse complement strand
GTGCTGGGGTCGCTGCTGGTGGTGCTGTTCGTGCCGTCATCGAATTGGCCGGTGTTGCAGATGTTACATCTAAATCACTTGGAACCACAATTACCCCATTTGGATTTTGTTTAAGACATTCTTGATATTGTTCTACAAATGTTTCTTTGTCGAATCGCTTGTAATACATCATCTTTACATCTATATGAAAATCTCTTCTTACTTCACAAGCTTTATTCGCACCTTCTTCTATTTCTTCCCAATAAGCCTCAGACTCATGTTTAGGAATAATGCAATAAAAAGTGTAAGACTTATTATATGCAAGAGCACTTGCATACATGTTAGGCTGGTAATTGATGTTTTTTAATACAGCCTCTACTTTTTCTCTTGCTACTTGCGAAACATTGGGACGATTATGTAGAACTCTATCTACAGTGCCTACAGACACCCCTGCTTTTTCAGCTATATCTTTTATCCTAATTTTGTCAGTCATAAAAGTTAATGATGTAGTGATACATGATACCGATTTGTTTTACAGCGCAAAAATAGCAATAAAAACTGAATTGTACGAAAAACACAAAGATATTTTTATTTATATTGAATGTTTTTTCTGAATTTATTTGTTTGGTTGTGATTTTAGTATTAATTTTGTGAACAAAAACAAATTTGTAATCTAACAAACATTCAAAAATTTAAAAATTAAGAAATGGCTAAAGTTGTAACATTAGGTGAGATAATGCTTCGTCTTTCTTCACCAGGTCAAAAGAGATTTATTCAGAGTGATTCTTTTGATGTAGTATATGGTGGTGGTGAAGCAAATGTGGCAGTAAGTTGTGCTAATTATGGTCACGATGCTTTTTTCGTAACCAAACTTCCAAAACATGAGATTGGTCAGTGTGCCCTTAATGCATTGCGTCGTTATGGCGTTCATACTGATTTTATTGCAAGAGGTGGTGATCGTTTGGGTATCTATTTTTTGGAGACAGGAGCAAGTATGCGTCCTTCAAAGGTCGTGTATGATAGAGCTCATAGTGCCATAGCAGAGGCTGATCCTGCAGACTTTGATTTTGACAAGATTATGGAGGGGGCTCAATGGTTTCATTGGAGTGGCATAACTCCTGCTATTAGCGATAAAGCTGCGGAGCTGACTAAACTTGCTTGTGAAGCTGCAAAGAGACATGGCGTAACAGTAAGTGTTGACCTTAACTTCCGTAAGAAATTGTGGACTTCAGAAAAAGCGCAAAGCATTATGAAGCCTTTGATGAAATATGTGGATGTATGCATTGGCAACGAAGAAGATGCTCAGCTATGTCTTGGTTTTAAACCTGATGCCGATGTAGAAGGTGGTAAAACTGATGCAGAAGGATATTATGGCATATTTAAGGGTATGATGAAAGAGTTTGGTTTTAAGTATGTCGTTTCTACATTACGAGAGTCTCTTTCTGCAACCCATAATGGTTGGAAAGCTCTTATTTATAATGGAAAGGATTTTTACCAAAGTAAGCATTATGACATTATGCCTATCATTGACCGTGTAGGTGGTGGTGATTCATTTGCAGGTGGATTAATCCATGGCTTGCTCACTTATCCTGATAATCAAGGTAAAGCTTTAGAGTTCGCAGTAGCTGCTTCTGCTTTGAAACATACAATACCTGGCGATTTCAATTTAATGTCTGCAGAAGAAGTTGCTAATCTTGCCGGTGGGGATGCTTCAGGGCGTGTACAGCGATAAGATAGTATGTTATTAAATTGAATAATAATGCTATTGTTAAAGATATGCTTATATCTATTAATAGTAGTTCTACGAAAGAAGTAAAATGGCAAAATTTGATAAAATTGCAGTATTAAGAAAAATAGGTACTACAGGAATGGTACCAGTATTCTATCATAAAGATGCTGAAGTTGCGAAGAAAGTCGTAAAAGCTTGTTATGATGGTGGTGTTCGTGCTTTTGAATTTACTAATAGAGGTGATTTCGCACATGAAGTTTTTGCTGAGGTAGTAAAATATGCGGCTATAGAGTGTCCTGATTTAGCATTAGGTGTAGGATCTGTCGTAGACCCTGCTACGGCAGCATTGTACATACAGTTAGGGGCAAACTTTGTTGTCGGTCCTTTGTTCAATCCCGAAATTGCAAAAGTTTGCAATCGCCGATTAATACCTTATACGCCTGGATGTGGAAGCGTTTCTGAAGTTGGATTTGCTCAAGAATTAGGTTGTGACTTGTGTAAAGTATTTCCAGGTGATGTGCTTGGTCCTAAATTGGTAAAAGGTTTACGTGCTCCAATGCCATGGTCTAAATTAATGGTAACTGGTGGCGTTTCACCTGATGAAGAGAATCTTGCATCTTGGATTAAAGCAGGTGTTTTCTGCGTTGGTATGGGTTCTAAATTATTCCCAAAAGATATTGTTGCTGCAGAAAATTGGCAGGCTATCACTGATAAATGTAAAGAAGCATTAGGATATATTGCTAGAGCACGTGCTTAATAATATAACCAATAATCTAAAAAACTCAATATTGTCCATTTGGATAATATTGAGTTTTTGTGTTTTTTGTTCATGTTCATCTAATAATATAAAAGAAATTGATGAATTGAATGAAACTGCATATGGATTTCATTATAGAAATATTGATAGTTCAAGAATATATGCATTAAAAGCGTTAAAAGCTTCAAACAACTATTCTGCGGGTAAAGCAGAGGCATACAATAATCTTGCGTTTGTGGCTATTGCACAAATGAAATATCAGAAAGCGTTCTGTTATATAGATAGTGTATATAATTCTACAGATAATCAAGTAGAACTTCTTATTGCAGATATAACAGGCATGCGCTTATGTCAACGGATGGCCAAAAATAAAGATTTTTATGACTATAACGAACATGCTCTGTATAGACTTAATCGAATCAATCAAGAAATTAATCAAATACAAGACCATTTATACAAACGTTTTATTTACGCAAAATCAGAATATTATATTGTAAAGTCTACATACTATTATTATGTGGGATTACGAGAAAAGTCTGCTTTGGCGTTAAGCTATTTAGATAATTTTGAAGAAATTACAAAGGATACAGCTCAATTTTTGAATTATCTTTACCAAAAAGGCAGTGGTGACTTATTGTTGGGCGTTGCATCTAATAGAATACAGCAAGTTGAATTTGAATACTTAATTAAATGTTATGCTTTGGCTATTCAAGGTGGATATATCTATTGGGAGGCCAATGCTTTGCAAAGCATTAGTGAACACATTATTCCTGGAGCTCAGCAGAGAGAACTAAAGAAAAATAATGATATAGCTTTTAGATATCTGAATTCTGATAATATGCCAGATAGTTTGTTGTCTGGCTATTGGGCACAGAAATCACTAAATTTGTTTAGTGTCTATGGAGACGTGTATCAGGAATCGAGTTCGTATCGCACATTAGCTGTTTGTTACAGGCAGTTAGGTGATTATAAATCTTCTTTATATTGTTTAATTAAAGCGTTAAATATTTCTAAAAGCATAATTGCAGCTCCAGACTTAGTTGCCAGTATGAGAGAACAGCTAAGTATAACATATGCAGCCTTAAATGATAAATATAATAGTGATATCAATAGAAACTTATATCTTGATTTGCAAGAAAGGACCCGGCAAGATAGACAATTAGAAGCTCGGGCAAGTCAATTGGAAAACTCTATTTATCAGTTGAATCTATTGATAGGTGGTATAATAATTGCTATTTTATTTCTTGCTTTATTTATATTTTTTTTGCGAAAACGCCATAATAAGCAGAGCTATAGTACTTTTGTTGAGCAATTGTTGCTCCCTTTGATGCAGTGGGAAAAGAGTAACAAACAAATAGAGAATAATCTTCAGGAAAGACGTGAAAAGCTACAGGAAAATTTAAATATAGTAAAACTCAATATTGAGAAAAGTAAAGAAAGGAATGTAGAAAACAGAGCAAAAATATTCTTAGTTAATAATATTATTCCATATATAGATAGAATATTAAATGAAATTTATGCATTAAAGAATGTAAAAGAAAATAACTTTAGAAAATTAGATATATATGAGTATATAGATGAAATTCTTAATTCTATTGAAAAAAGTAATAATTTGCTTACACAGTGGATACAATTACAACGTGGTCAATTAAGTTTGCATATAGAGAGCTTCTCTTTGAATGAAATTTTTAGTGTTATAGCAAAAGCAAGTAGCTCCTTTCAGATGAAAGGAATTCTTTTAGATGTTCATTTTTCCGATATTGTAGTCAAGGCAGATAAGGTATTAACATTGTTTATGCTTAATACGTTGTCAGATAATGCACGGAGATATACGCCAACTGGCGGAAAAATAACGATAACAGCAGAAAATAAAAAAAATTATGTTGAGATATCTGTTTGGGATACAGGATGTGGTATATCGTCAGAAAAGTTAGTTAATATTTTTGATCATAAGATTTCTAATGGCCATGGTTTTGGACTAATGAATTGTCGTGGTATTATAGAAAAATACAAGAAGATAAGTAGCATATTTGCGGTTTGTGGCATATTTGCAGAAAGTAAAGTAGGAAAAGGTAGTCGCTTCTATTTTCGTTTACCATATGGCAAACAGCGAATAATCTTATTCTTTTGTTTCTTTTTATCTACTTTATTGCTTCCAACTGTTTCTATCTTAGCATTGAATATCAGACAAAATAGTAAAGGTGATACCCATGATGTGCAAAATAGTAATAAATCTCATGCTGATTCAACGTGGTTAGTGAAAGCAAGCAAATATGCTGATGCAGCTTATTACAGTAATGTAAATGCAGACTATGCTGCTACATTGAATTATGCAGATTCGGCTTTTAGCTGTATTAATGCTTTTTATAAAGAGCATTATAACTATAAGGGAAATAAGTTGCAGCTACACTTAGAGGGAAAAAATACATATTTTTCTACGGAATTAATTTGGTTTAAAGAGAATATAAAGGTCGATTATAATATCATTTTAGACTTGCGCAATGAGTGTGCTGTTGCGGCTTTAGCTCTGCATAAATGGACGTTATATTCATATAATAATAGTATCTATACTCAACTTTTTAAGTTAAAGTCAGCAGATTCCGGGCTTTTTGAATATTGTAGGAGCATGCAACGTTCAAATACCAACAAAATTATATCCATTTTTATTTTGGTAGGTTTGCTATTGATGATGCTTATTTCTTTTTATATATTTTATTATCGACATATTTTGTATTTTCGTTTTTGTGTTGAGCATGTAAAAAGTATTAATGAAATATTATTGTCAGATAAAAATAATAAAGAAAAATTGCAATTAATTTCTTCCGTCAATTCAGAAAAATTTCCAAATGAATTGAAAAACGTTGTGATAAAAATCATTGCAGCTTTAAAAGATACAACAAAAAGTGAAAAGCAAAATGAAGATGAATTATTGTTTTTGGAAGACAGGTTAAAATCATTACAATATGAAAATGATAAACTTTATATTAGTAATAATGTAATAGACAATTGCTTAAGCACATTAAAGCATGAGACAATGTATTATCCTTCACGGATACGGCAATTATTAAAAGAAAATAATATTTCAACAGCAGAGGAAGTAATAGTGTTTTTCCAGGAACTTTATAATATTCTAAGTGCACAAGTTAATCGTCAAATTATAGATAATCCTTATGAATGCAAAATGGTTTCTCTTGCATCTTATGGAGTGTCAGATGTATGTGTGCAAGGTGATAAAGTACTACTTGCATATTTATTTAAAATATTGTATCATTTTTTTGGAAAGTCTAATGTTGTTGTTTTGCAATATATGCAGAAAGGCAAATATGTTGTACTTACAATAGTGTGCACTGGTGATAAAGCAGAGTTATTGGAAACTAATATTTTTAGCCCTTCCGTTAAAAATATACCATTTTTAATATGTCGTCAAATAGTAAGAGAACATAATGAGATGTTGAATATGAGAAATTGTGGAATTGAAGCAAAACATATAGAGAACGGATTGCAGTTGGATATAACTTTAGTGCAAGCAAATTTTAATAAACAAATATAAATGGATAAATTTAAGATAATTATAGTTGAAGATGTACCCCTTGAATTAAGAGGCACAGAAGGTATTCTCAAAAATGATGTTCCTGAAGCAGAAATTATTGGTTGTGCTAATGATGAGCGCTCTTATTGGACTTTAATTAAAAAAGAAGTTCCGGATTTGCTATTGTTGGACCTTGGTTTAGGAGGTTCAACAACCATTGGGGTGGAAATTTGTAGACAAAGTAAGGAGCTTTATCCAAAAATGAAAGTTTTGATATTCACTGGCGAAATATTAAATGAAAAATTATGGGTAGATGCGTTAGATGCAGGTTGTGATGGCATTATTTTAAAAACGGGAGAACTCCTTACGCGGAGTGATGTTCTTAGTGTAATGGCAGGAAATAAATTAGTCTTTAACAAGCCCATTTTAGATAAAATTGTTTCTCGTTTTAAAAGCTGTATTAATAGCCAGATGATGCGTCAGGAAGCGATGGTAAACTATGAGATAGATGAATATGATGAAAGGTTTCTTCGCCATTTAGCATTAGGTTATACAAAGGAGCAAATTACCAATTTGCGAGGAATTCCTTTTGGCGTCAAGAGTTTGGAGAAAAGACAGAATGAACTTATCCAACGCTTATTTCCTAATGGAAATGGCGGAGTCGGTATTAATGCTACACGTCTGGTGACTCGTGCTATAGAATTGCATATTTTAGACATTGAAAATATAGAACCGGATGAAGAGTAGCAATACCCTTTTCGCAATTATTGTATTGGGATTAATATTAGTACAAGCGCTCTTGATATTTTGCGCATGGATATTTTGCGCATTATATCCAACTGTATATATCCGTTCGTTGTTGAGTGAAGATGGCATCAGATGGTTATTTAGTACATGTGTTGAGAATTTATTATCACCTCTTTTGATATGGATAATTATGTTTGGAGTGAGTATAGGCGTTTTTATGAAAAGTGGCTTTAGAAATGTTTGTCGAAATAAACATGACAAGCAAATAGAGTATAGAAAAAACTTTTCTTTCTATCTCTCTGTTGTAGTGGCTTTAATATTGCTTTTAGGGTATCTGTTTTTGTCATTTGCTCCTCATGCAATATTAGTAGGAGTAACTGGCAGTTTATATCCAAGTGCATTCTCATTTAGCATAGTTCCGTTTTGTGCGTTTATCTTATTTATTGTATCAACAGTATATGGCTTCTCCAGTGGAATTATTAGTGATTTAGGTAGTTGGATGGACAGCATGAGGTATGGAATACAAATAATTTCACCTCTTTTGCTTATATATTTAATAGGAATGGAATTGTATAAAACAGTTATCTATATTTTTTATTTGTAGTGAGTTTTAATCTACTTAAAGTTAAATATATCTATATCTGAACAGTGAGAAAGTATTCGATTGATACATATAAAGCTTAAAGAAATATATAAGAAAGAAGTAAAAAGTTAGATTAATTCAATTAAAGTAAGTAATTTTGTACTTCAAAATTAAACTACATGGGAATTTTTATAAATTATAGAACAAAATATGAAATCTGACATTGAAATTGCGCGTGAAGTAAAATTAAAGAATATTAGTGAAATAGCAAAAGGCTGTAATATTCCTGTTGATGAAATAGAAAATTATGGTCATTATATAGCAAAAGTGCCTATACACTTAATTGATGAAGAAAAAATAAAAAAAAGTAATCTCATTTTAGTTACGGCAATTACTCCTACAAAAGCAGGTATCGGCAAAACAACAGTTTCTGTAGGCTTAGCATTAGGCTTAAATCGTATTGGTAAAAAAGCTATTTGTGCATTGCGAGAACCTTCTCTTGGTCCTTGTTTCGGCTTAAAGGGTGGTGCAGCTGGAGGCGGTTATGCTCAGGTTTTGCCAATGGATAAAATAAATTTGCATTTTACAGGTGATTTTCATGCTATTACTTCTGCTCATAATATGATAACAGCGCTGCTTGATAATTATATGTACCAAAATCAAGATAATGGTTTTGCTTTGAAAGAAGTATTGTGGAATAGGGTGATAGATATCAATGATAGAGGGCTGCGTCAGATTATTACAGGTTTAGGTGGCCGTTCGAATGGCATAACACGAGAGTCTGGATTTGACATTACCCCAGCTTCAGAGATAATGGCCATTCTGTGTCTTGCTAAAGATGAAGATGACTTGCGTGCGCGAATAGAAAATATTTTGTTAGGTTATACTCTCGACAATAAACCTTTCAAGGTAAAAGACCTTGGTATAGGTGGAGCAATCACAGTTCTTTTGAGGGATGCTTTATATCCTAATTTGGTTCAAACTACCGAGAATACACCAGCTTTTATACACGGAGGGCCATTTGCTAATATTGCTCATGGTTGTAATTCTATTTTAGCAACAAAGATGGCGATGACTTTTTCTGATTATACTATCACAGAAGCTGGTTTTGGTGCTGATTTAGGTGCTGAGAAATTTTATAATATAAAATGCCGTAAGTCAGGTTTACAGCCTAAGCTGACAGTAATCGTTGCTACAGCACAAGGATTGAAAATGCATGGAGGTGTAGAGATAGAAAAAATTAAAGATCCAAATATTGAAGGCATTGCAAAGGGATTGGGGAATTTAGACCGTCATATCCAAAATTTGAAGTCATTTGGCCAAGCTGTAGTTGTTGTCTTTAATAAATATGCTTCCGATACAGACGATGAGATTGATATTGTTCGTAATTATTGCAAGCAAGTAAATATAGGTTTTGCTGTAAATACGGCTTTTGTTGAGGGAGGAAAAGGAGCTGAAGAATTAGCACATTTGGTAGTAGATACCATAGAGTCTAATCCATCACAACCACTTAAGTTTACATACGAAGATAGTGATGACACAGCAGAGAAGATAACCAAAGTTGCAACTAAAATATATGGTGCTGATAAAGTAATCTTTAGTCCCATGGCTAAAAAGAAGTTGGCTAAAATACATGATTTAGGATATGAAAAATTTCCATGTTGCATAGCGAAAACACAATACTCTTTTTCAACTAATCCTAAAGAGTATGGCAGTGTTTCTGGTTTTGATTTTCCGATTAATGATATTGTCATTAATGCAGGTGCAGAAATGAATGTTGCCATTTCTGGTAAAATATTGCGTATGCCAGGCTTGCCTAAAGAGCCTCAGGCTTTACATATAGATATTGTAAATGGTGAAATAGAAGGTCTGTCTTAGTGTATTTGTAATATTTATATAAAATCCATAAAATGAAGTGTTTTGTCATTCCAAAACGAAATGTACATAAAATTATATACTTAAAGAATAAGAAATAATGAAAGCAGCCTGATTAAAGGGCTGCTTTCATTATTTAGAACGTCATTAGAATGGCATTAGAACGGTATTTATAGGTGAAAAATATTGCTGTCCGGTAAAACTTTAAAGAATATAAATATTCTCCCCGAAGTCCCGTAAAATAGAACTTCGGGGTTTATTTTTCCAAAGTAAGCCCCCTTAATCGAAAAGGCTTGGTTCTGGAGGTTCTTTTTGAAGGAAATCATTCCAAGTTTTTCTGGATTTTTCATGAATGCGATAAAATCAACGTAATACATAAGCATGGGTCGTATCATGGTAACAACTTGCGAGAATGCACAATGTCTCTTGGTGCTTCTTGACAGAACCGTTATCAGCAGATAGCAATTAGGATTACCCAAGTTTGTATTTGTATGGCGTGACGCTGCCTCTATAGAAAAATGAAGCGGGAAGTTCAGTTTAAGCTGTTTGTACAACGACTCGATGTCCCACCTTAGGCGGTAGATTTCAGCAATGTCCTCAACCGTAAAATCAAAGTTGTTGGTCAAAAATACAACAGGTTTCTTTTCCTCGTAAAATATCTCCACCCTTCGTGCCTCATGGATGAGTTTCCCTCTTGTAAAACGTATTTTCTAATTAATATGTGTTATATTACCAATCCCTCTGCATTGACATACGTAATGAATTCAAGTACCTCATACTTAAGGCTTTTCTTCATTTTTGTCACGTGGCAGACGCCCTCTTCTGTACAACGTTGAAATTGTGCGATATCGACATAGCCACGATTCATTGCCAAAGTAGAGTCTCTTTAGGTATATGCACTTCTTTCTGCTGGTAATGGTCGTGTTTTACAGCGGAGGTGAGCTGCACCACCATTACCACGCCGGCATGGTACTTCATTACCGTATGCACTTTCAAGCCACCTTTCTTCTTGCCTAATTTCGGATGCAGCCCGCCACGTTTTAGTATGTTGTCAAAGAGCGTTATTGTGGTGGAATCCATCATGTAGAGTAGCTTCTCCCAGTCTTGAGACTCGTTTATTAAAGTACAGCCAGCATCTATACTGGTCGTAATTCTATGCGAAGGTCATAGCCTCACTCATAGAACTCGCATGCAACTTGTCGAAGAGACGGTACATGTGAATTTCTTGTTACAGATAGTTTCCAATTACTGTCAATGCTTCAGTGATGGTGTCAACATGCAGCTTTTTGAAGATACGCATTCTGTGGGTCTTTACGGTGTTGATGGAGATATGCAAGCTATTGGCTATCTCTTCGTTAGTCATTCCCATCCTTACACGGTGAAGGATGGCTTTTTCAGCAAAGCTGAGAGTAACACCGGGGGCATATTCTACAAATTTCTGTTTATCGAAGTTGAAGCTGAACCTCTTGCCCGATGGGGCAATTATGGAACTCTCAATTTCCTTCTTGTTTGAGTAGTTGATGGTGAATATGCCAATCTTTGTGATTCCATCGCTGCGCATAGTTAGTGGAGTGAACTTCTGGGTAATAAAGAGCTCGTGATTACGAAGGATAATCGGATAATCAATAGTGCATACATGATTTATATACTCTTCTACAGACAACTCTTTGCCGGACAAAAGATAATTTTTTTGAATGATGAGCAGTTTTTCCAATGTCTCTTCTGAAATGAGTGACCAGTAAGGATTGATACAATCCCTTTGTATGTCCGTAGTGGTTGACTCATCAATAAAGGGAAGATGCTCAGACTGGTATATTAGTTTGTGACTATCGAAGTCGATAGCAAAAGTACTCAAACGGCTCAAACGAAATGAAGCATCAATGACATTTATTATTAATGTTGCATCTACAGTGCTTTCATAATCTTCTGAGATAGCGTGGTTGGAGAAGAGACTATTTACATCTAACATGAGCTATAAAGGTTAATGTAGGCAAAGATACTAAAAATAAATGAATTTTATCATACTAAAGAATGATTCTTTTAGTCAAAGTTGAATATCATACTTTTGGATGATAGTTAATATTTGGTAGAGATATCAAAACACTGTAATTTTACAATATGAAATCTCAAAGGCGCCAGAGTTTCGTGCTGAGCAGACAGCTCACATGTGTGAATAAAGGAGCGGATGCCGAAAAGCTATATGAGTAGGATTATTAACTTTATGCAAATTCCATGATTATGACTCTAAAAAAAACAACTATGTCTCTTGTTCTGTTGTGTTGTGTGTTCCTCATTTCATCCTGTTCTTCTAATAATCAAGACATTCAGACATATACAGAACCATATATTCCTCAAGAAAAAATAGCAATAAAAGCTCTTATTGACTCGATTGATATGTTAAATGAAAAATATCCATCAGTCCAGACAAGAGGTGCCTTCTTTACTGGTGGAGTTGTTGGGCTTGCTGATGCTGCTGGTTGGGCTGCTGGTGCAGGTATCGGAAGGTGGGTTGGTGGCGCTGCCGGATCTTTAGGTGGTCCTGCAACTGCTGTATTAGGAACTTTCATCGGAGGAAGAGTAGGGCCTTATGTTTGTACTTTTTTAGCATCAGGAGCAGCGAATGCCCTATGTTCTAAAGCTTGTACACGAGTAGTATCAAGTGATAACTTTGAACCTCAATTGGTGTATGTCGTCTCAAACGAAGATTCTATCGGATATTATCACAATCGTATGATGACGGAACTATGCAAAAATAAAGACAAATATTATATATCTAATGGCAGTGTAGACTATGATTTAATGTATCAAGATATAGTAGAGTATCTACATTCAATAGGTAAGTATGATGAAGCCTTAGATAATGCAGTTATCAAGTCAGCTATTATTAACCAAATAAAATCTATTTGTTCTATATCGAAGAAATATCAATTGAACCCTGTAAATGATGATTTCATTAATGAGCAGTGTAATTATTTAAAAACAAACTGTTACTTACAAGATGCAGAAGTCAATTTATATCGTGACTATAGCGTAAAGTTGTATAAAAAATGTTCAACGCTTAGTGATAGTCAGATAGAGAATTACTCAAAAGATTTGAGTATTCTGATTGACAATTCAAATGTTTCGAAAAATCAAAAAGAAGAATTGTTACTGACAGCAGATCTTACAATAAATAGTGCTCTTTATTGGAATTCCAATTACTAACACGAATATATGAATACGTTGAAGATATTTCTAAGTATTTTAGACAAGGTATCTATTACTGCATTTATATGTAGTCTCTCTTATATTGGATATTCAAATGGAAAAATTGTATTGTCACTAATTACACTATTCTGTTCATTTGCGTTCTTTGTATATCTATGTAAATATTATAAGAATAAACCTTTTGGAAACAAAGTTATTGATGCTTTTGTAATTATAATGTGCGTCATCGGGTTTATAAATTCCGAAAGTATAACAATAGTTAGTGGAACAACAATCATGGCAGCACTGATAGACTTAGTTTACTTCTTGTACATAGAATATTGTGACATAAAGCGAGTTTGCAATTAAAGTATGTTGCAAAAAAGGTAATCTCTGACATTATGCACGAGTGTCGAGGTAGAATATTTTCTTCCTCAACACTCGTTTTTGGTATGCTCGGCATAGGTATTTATCACTTAATCAACATGAAACGTCTGCTCATGAAAACTGATGGTTGGCTGCGATGACGCATCCGCATGTGTATATGGAAGGTTTGGAAACTTCCCAAGGCAAGGATACGGAATCTTATCCGATGTGGCATCAATGAGTGTGATGCTATGCGATGGGGGTATGTCAAAGGGTATCGGAGGGTCAGTGGTTCTCTAATAATGGAAAGAGCAGCTTCGTCATAGAAGTTACGAGACGCAGACTATCCAACATTCATAGGTTCATATCTTGAATGGCATCCAAAATAACGGCTGTATGTGGAACTGCATGTACGGTAGCGTGAGAAGTTGGAAAACGGAAGTAGGAGAAAAGCAACAATGTTTTTCTATTACTCGATTATGCTCAAAAAGTTTCAGCGTTATAGGGATGCTCAATAGTTGCAGGTTATCAAGGATAATTACAACCTTTGCAGTGCCATATAGAGGGTAATACAGAATTGTTAATGTGTATCCTAAAAATCGCCTTCAGTTAAAATAGAATTAGCTATTGATTTATCGTTCCACATACCGGACATTTCCCTTTATGTTTCATTAATGCACCGCAGTTTCCACAGATATAGTTGCTGTGCAATTGGCGTAGATAGGTATGTATTGCAAAATAAATATAGAGTATCAATATAATGTATCCTATATAATATAAGGTGGTGATACTAAAGACAATATAGTTAATGGCACAGACACCTGCCAAACCTGCTAAATAAAGAATGCCATCACTGGGTGTTAGCTGATGTCTAATAACGTCTATTACCGCTAATCCTATAATTAGCATAGCCCATATCGATAGTAGAAAAACAGATAAAATGATAGGTACACTAAAAGGATTGAGCGTAGGGTGATAGTAAAATTCCTGCCATATATTAGGCGCAAACATTTGTATGCTTGCATATAGGGTGGCCGCAATGGCCACTAATAATGCCAAAAGAGTGGGGTAGAAAGATGCTATATCATTGAAATGAACAATTTTAGCGTTTCTCCGATAAATAGTTCGCATCAAGTATGTAACAGATATAATGCTGATAATGATAAGGAATATGAGCAGATGAGTATCTGAGAAGATAGCAATAAATTGCGAAATAGGGTCAGCAGGCATTACTGAAACTAATAATTGAGACTCATGTATCCACCCGAATGTGTGCTGATCTCGTGCTACTTGTATCCAAACAGAGTCTTTTGGGTCAGTCGGTATAATACGTATGTCTGCTACTACTAATCTGTCATGTTTGTTCACATGGATGTTATTAGTAGGTAATTTATTGATAAATTCTTCAGGTTGTTGAACAAGCAATGACAGAGAATTGCTTTTTACAATAAAGTTATAGTTAATCGTATAGTGGTGTTTATTGACAAATGACAGTGAATCTTTTTGCGTTTTGCAGGAAGAAGTGTTTCTATGCTGCTTTTGTTCCTTGTCATAATAACAACTGCTCAGCATGAAAATATTCATTACTATTAAAAATAACAACATACAATGCCATTTTCTTTTTCCATGTAGAAATGTACAATGCTTTTTGTTGCGGAAATAAAGAGACATCATGATAATGTATAATCGTTTTTATTATGACAGCAGAACTATTCTTATTAAAGGAGCTAGATACATATATTTAGCTCCCGCTTATTTTTATAAATCAGCGTATATATTCATTTGACAGTGCTTACAATCAAATTTTAAATTAAATCGTTTACCATCTCCTAAGCGTAAATAGAGAGGTTCTTTCCATTTTGGTGTCATCCCTCCATGCTTTACACAGTAGCCTAATGCATATCTGATGCAGTATCTACATTGCATAATGAGTGGCTTCGGAGGCCGTTTTATTTCAAAAGCATTTGCTATGCCGCTTAGTCCATGATTGGCATAAAAATGTTTTGCTTTCTTATTGGAAACATTGTATAGATATTGCATTGGATAGAGCGGATTTACCATTGATATACTATTTCCTGCCGCTATTCTTTGTATACCTTCTTTTCTTTTTTCTAATAGCTGCAACATCTCTTCTACTACCTGTCGTCTCAGTTTAGCCAATAAGCTGGATGGTATGAAGAAATTGAACTGCTCTTTAGGGTTGTTACATGTCAGTATGACTTTACTGCAAGCAAAGGGCGTATTTCCTAATTTTGATAATTGCTTTATTAAATTCTCTTGCTGTGGTTTCAGGGCTTTTTGCTTTTCTGTTTTCAGCAATGCAGTAGTCTCTAATCCTTGTTTTATTTGAAGCTTTAGTTCAAAGCCATCTTCTATCTCTTTAAGTGTAAGTATAATATCTATTTTACGCTTACTTCCATTCTTGGATAAAATACATTCTAATTTCTGATCATTATTTCTGTAGAGTGCTTTGCCATGGCGTAGATGTATGGGCATCTTTAAAGGGAAAATCCTATTACCTTCTACTCTGTTTACTCTAAAGCCTTCTAACTGGTGCTCGTCATTGATAAAGCAAAGACCGTCTCCGTTAGCAAATGAGGCCGTGCCTGCTACATTAAATGAGCTACCTCTTATTTCTTTCACGTTTCCTACAAATTCACCCATAGCCTTTGGCGTGTCAAAGGAGGCTATATCCGGTTGCCTACCATGCAGGAAATAGTGTGTAAAGCCACGGTTGAAAGTTTTACTTAGGTTAGGCTTGAATGTATATGTACATCTGCCTAATGATGCACGACAGTAAAGGTCTGGATATTGGTCTACTAATTTGTTCAGTTGTTCACTATAAGCTGCGGTTACATTTTTTACATAATTGATGTCTTTTAGCCTTCCTTCTATTTTAAATGAAGTAGCACCAGCCTCAGCTAATTCGTCCAACGCATCTAACTGATTCAAATCTTTGAGCGACAGCAGATGGCGTTGGTGTTCCAAGCAGTTGCCGTCAGCATCTACCAAATCAAACTTCATGCGACAGAATTGTGCACATTCGCCTCTATTGGCACTTCTGTTAAAACAGTATTGCGAAGCATAACAGATACCAGAATAGCTTACACAGAGTGCACCGTGTACAAATACTTCCAGTTCTACGTTAGGTTGCTTGTGGTGTATGTCAGCAATTTCTTCTACTGACAGTTCTCTGGCCAGCACGACTCTGCTAAATCCCAATGCCGACAGTTGTTTTACGCGCTCACTTGTGCGGTTGTCAGTTTGGGTACTGGCATGTAATGCAATGGGGGGAAGTGTCATCTCTAATACAGACATATCTTGAACTAAGATAGCATCTACTCCCACTTCATAGAGCTGTTGTATAAGTTGCTGTGTAGCTTCTGTTTCATTGTCATATAAAATTGTATTGACAGTAACATATACTTTTGCGCTATATTGATGAGCATATTTGCATAGCTGCGATATATCTTCAACAGAATTACCTGCTGCAGCCCTTGCTCCAAATCTGTTGGCACCTATGTATACGGCATCAGCTCCATAATCAATGGCAGCAATACCACATTCCAAATTCTTTGCTGGAGCCAACAGTTCAAGTGGTCTTGGGCTCTTTGGCGTTGAGTTTATATTAGTCATTCAATGTGTGGACCTAAGGTCTATTATCCGATTTTAGTAATGTCAAATGGGGTTTCTTGATAAACATAATAGTTTATCCAATTGCTAAAGAATAAGTTTGCATGTGCACGCCACCTTACTTCCGGCTCATTGTCAGGATTGTCATCCCGATAATAGTTTTTGGGCATGCTTACATCGTCTCTGATGTCTTTGTCGCGTTTATACTCCTTATCCAGTGTATAGGGTGAGTATTCCATGTGGCCAGTGATAAAGAATTCCCTGCCTCCTCGCGCCATTACGATGCCTACACCGCTTTCTTCTGATTTGCAAATGAGTGTTAGTTCTTTATGTTGTGCAATATCTTCATATCTGATTTCTGTGTGCCTGCTGTGTGGCATGTAGAAGTAGTCGTCAAATCCACGGAAAATAGGTAATAATGGATAAAGAGGCTTTTGCTTGAATACGCCAAACATCTTTTGGCTAAGCCCATATTTGGGCACTCCATAATGAAAATAAAGTCCTGCTTGTGCTGCCCAACAGATATAAAGCGTACTGGTAACATGATTTTTTGCCCATGAAAAGATGGATGTAATCTCTTGCCAATAGTTTACATCTTCAAAGGCATAATTCTCCACGGGAGCTCCTGTAATAATCATGCCATCGAATTTTTGGTCTTTTAAGAGGTCGAAGTCTTTATAAAACATCTTCATGTGTTCAATAGGCGTATTCTTAGGCGTGTGACTTTTCAATTTCATGAAGGTTATATCTAATTGAAGCGGTGTATTGGACAGTAGCCTTACCAAGTCCGTTTCTGTAGTAATTTTAATTGGCATGAGATTAAGTATAACTATTTTCAGAGGCCTAATGTCTTGTGTATGCGCTCTCGAATTGTCCATTACGAAAATGTTTTCGTGTTTCAATATATCAATAGCGGGCAATTTATCAGGAATTCTTAATGGCATATTTTAATGTTTTCTTTATTGTTTTTTATAACAAGTCCTTTGACTTGTTATATTTTATTACTTCTTATTATTCTTACAAAATTACTCATTCTTTTTAAGATATCCTATTTTTTTAATATATCTTAGCAATTGGTGTGCGGAATGTAGTTGGTTGAGACAATAAGCGGCGGGTGTGAAAGATAAACAGAATCTCATGAACTTCAAATTAAAAATATATGAGAAGTACTGAATAAATGGAATTGCACACTTTCTTGTTTGTTTACAAAAATAAAACTTTTAATGCCTTAAAACTGCCTTTGCTTTGCGTAAAGCTATGATTAGAACGAAATAATCATAGTTTTTGTGTGTAAGAATAATTCATTGTTAATCAGATTGTTAACGTGATATTTGTAAACAATGTGCAGTTTCTGATATGTGTAAAGCGGTGCTTTATTTTTGTAAACCTATGCTTTAGCCCTCTTAAACCACAGGCTTAAGAGAGTAAAACATTGCTTTTATGGGCTAAAAACGCTGCTTCTGCCCCTTAAAAGCAATGGATTTGTATGTGAATAGCTGCTTGAAGTGGCTACTGATACCGCAAAACCGTCTTGTTTTTGTCTATTTCGTGATTTCTAATTGTAAAATATTCTGCTTGCACACTACATGGAAACAGGTGCGAATATTTTACATATTGCATGGACTTTATTAAATGCTGCCAACAGATTACCTTAAATTAAACTTATTAAATTTTGTAGAAAAGAAAAAATATATTACTTTTGCAACTGATTTGGAAACAGTTTTGGACATATACCTTAATTATATATTTATGAAGGAAATGTCTGCTGTGCAAGGGAATCAAGTGAGAGACTTGAGCTGTTCCTGCAGCTGTAATTCGCATTATATGCACCAACATGACTGCCACTGGAATGAAACCTCATGCGGTTTCGCATCTTCCGGGAAGGCGTTGGCGTAGCGAAAAGCCAGAATACCTGCCAAATTTATCAAGGATAGATAATGAAGCTCCCAGGATAGGAGTCCATCTTAATTATGCAGAAAAAGAATATTATTTTACTTGCTATTGCGGTAAACGCATATAGTAATCATGCTTATGCACAACATTCTGACAACAAAGAAGGAAGGGATGTTGTTGACGGAAAGGCTCTTCAAGAGGTTGTGGTAACTGCTACAGGTACAGGACATTTGCTGAAGAATGTGCCTGTACAGACAGAAGTCATATCAAGGAAGATGATTGAGAGCTATGGTGGCAAATCCATTGAGGATATTCTTGAAGGACTCACGGCGTCATTCTCATTCAATGAGGGCGATATGGGTAGCAAGGTACAGCTTGGTGGGCTTGGCAACAATTATATCCTTATACTCATTGACGGCAAGAGAATCCATGGCGACAATGGTGGTGAAAACGATCTTGGATTGATTGACCCTCACGATATTGAAAGAATAGAGATAGTAAAAGGGGCACAGTCGGCCCTTTATGGGTCTGATGCAATGGCAGGAGTGGTAAACATCATCACGAAGAAACACAATACTGAGGGACTGCTTCTTGAGAATACTACACGCTATGGCCGTTTTAACGATGTGCGTCAGCACAATGGCTTGGGCGTGAGAATAGGCAAAGTGCAGGCGTATACAGGATTTCAGTTACAACACAATGATGGCTGGCAAAACACAAGCCGTGAGTATGCCGAAGGCCACGTGCTGACGGATTCAAGAAACAAGACTGTCAACAAGTTTACCAATTGGCAATTGAGTGAGCGGCTTGCCTATTCTCCCTTGAAGGATTTGGACTTGTATGCCGCAGGTTCATTTTACAGAAAGATAATCAATCGCCCTACTAATGGCAACTATGCTTCGTGTGATGTGTACACATACGACTTGCTCTACCGCAACGCCTCGGCATCAATAGGTGGAAAGCTGTTCACAAACAGGAAGAAAAAAGACTATGTATCGCTTGATATAGACTGGAACAAGCATGCCTATTATTATCATTATACGAGCAAGACATACGAAGATGCGTATATTGATGGTGAACTGGAACATGGTGTGCCGTTTTTTTCTGGGCAAGAGCGTCTACAAGCTGACCAACAGCGAATGATGGCAATGCTTAAAGGGGTGTTTCACTTGCCTTACAGCAATACACTCAATGTAGGTGCTGAATACAGATACGATTATCTGAAGGCTCCAATGAGAACAGCCGACGGCAGTGCTGATGACAACACATCGGCTATATATGCTCAAGATGAGTTCAATGCGTTTTCATGGCTTAACATTACAGCAGGAGCCAGACTGGTAGACAACTCTAAATACGGACTGTACCTTACGCCAAAGATAAGTGCAATGGCGAGTTGGGGTGATTTCCGCTTTCGCTTGGGATGGAGTCAGGGTTTCAAGTCGCCAACTGTTAAAGAGCTATATTACAGGTATCTGCATGTGATGGGATCTACTACATTCTTTAATATGGGCAATACATCATTGAAGCCTCAGACAAATAATTATCTCAGCGCAAGCATAGAATACCGCAATGACATATTTACATTCTCTGTTACAGGATATCTGAATAAGCTGAATGACATGATAACCCTTGTAAATGTGCCAGTAGACGAATTGCCTAAAGATGTTACCACTGGCTATTTAGGTGATGGCAGCGGTAAGGTAACGGCACGAAGATATATGAATATGGAAAACGCCAAGACTTATGGCGTAGATGTGAATATGGCCTATAATATCACGAAAGAACTGACCCTTACTGCCAATTACAGCTATCTTGATACCAAGGCAAACATGTATGATACGGATCACAACAGAATGAAGAAAGTGGTAATAGACGGTATGGCGCACCATAAATGGAATGCCTCGTTTATCTATGGCCACAGGTTTTGCGCAGCATACAGACTTGGTATAAATCTCTCTACACGTGGCAGCAGTAAGCGTTATTATGAAAACAATGGAAATGGCAAGCATTTTCAAATATGGCGTATCAATACTACACACGATTTTGGCAAGGTCAATGCGCCGTTGTCTTATAAAGTTGAAATGGGAATAGACAATATTCTGAACTATAAGGATACCACAATGCACCCTTATCATCTGGGCACGACAACCGGTGGAACTACTGTCTATGCATCGTTTGCTGTCAAGTTTAATAAAGGAAAGAAGCTGACAAATCATTATTATAAACAAAACAAAAACAACAACAATGAAGAAGATTAAGATTTTCCTGATGATGTTGCTCGCTGTACTGAGTTTCGCAGCGTGCGATGATGATGACAATGACACTAAACAGAATGTCATCTCTGAGTATTCTTACAACGACGGAATAGTAAAGGCACAAAAGGCCAAGTCTGGTAAGGACAAAGCCGTGCTTCTTGTAGCGTTTGGATCAACATGGACCAATGCCTTTGCAGCCTTTGACAAGACCAAAGAGGCTTACGAGCAGGCTTTTCCTGATGCAGATGTTTACTTCTGCTTCTCATCCGACATTTGTATCAATCGTGCAAGTGCTGGTGAACATGGCGAGAAACGCGACTACTATGAGCCACGCTATCTGCTTCACGCTATTGGTGCTGCCAAGTACAACACTGTTTATGTACAGAGTTTACAGGTTATTCCCGGCGAGGAATTTGCCAACGTTGTAGCTGCGGTAAAGAAATTTGCGAACAACGGCTATGTAAGCGATGCCCATCTTGATGATGAATATTTGAAGGAAGCGAAGATTTACTTGGGTATGCCATTACTCAACAATCAGGAAGAGGTAGATGACGTAGCCAAATTGCTTAACGATCTCTATAAAGAGGAAGCAGCAAAGGGTGTTGTAGCTTTTATGGGACACGGTAATCCCGACAATTACGACTCTTTTAAGGCTAACGTGCGTTATACTCAACTTGAAAATGCCCTGCAAGTTTACAGTAAAAACTATTATGTAGGAACTGTAGATATGAAAAATAACTACAAGCAGAATGTGCTTTCTCGTATGTCTCTTAATGGAAAGACTTCTGGCGAGATACGTCTCCACGCCCTTATGTCTATCGCAGGTGACCATGCTCACAACGATATGGCAGGAGTAGGCAACGAGTATTGGGATGCAAGTGAACCTACAAGCGAGGACAACAGTTGGTATGAGTTCTTTGCTCATAACGGATTTACTTCTATAGTGCCAAAGACTAACGGAAATCCATTGGGGCTGCTCGAACTTCCTACAATCCGCCAAATATGGATTAACCACACTAAGAATGCAGAGCTGCTTGAAGATGCTTATCACTCAATGTATCCAGAGGAGTAAGCATTTTCTTTAGTGTTCAAACATCTTACTATTATAATATAATAGGAACGTGTAGGGGGGAAAAGTCTCCTATGCGTGCCTATTTGCCGTTTATAGATATATATGAGAAATTTATGCTTTATTGCCGTTCTTGTGGCTTTACTCACTTCTTGTGCTACGGCTCAAGACAGTAGTAGACTGCTTGTTGCCGACCAGCTGTTTCATGCTCAAGATTCAATCCTCTTGCGTGCTGGCAACTATAGTGATACCATCAAAATCAAGTATGCCAAAGGTCTAAAAGTAGACTACGGGAAAGATGGCATACATGTAACCGTATCCAATCCCGACCCAGCTGTGAAAACCGCTAAGCCTCAACATATTGTCATTAGAAAATCTTCTTCACGCTTTATATGTACCACAGCGCTGCAACTCGGAAATTTTGAGATACTCGGACTGGAAAACAAGATCGTAGGCATCAACTCTTTGCGGCATATTTTCTCATTAAAGATGATAGACCAGTTAGAGACCGGAAAGACAGCAGAGATTGGCAAAGAGGGAAACTTTGATCTTGAGACTGTAATGCGTATCAAACCGGATTATATTCTTGTAAGTGCAAGCAAATATGGTGGCTTTGAGGCTCTGAAAGAGTGTAATATACCGCTTGTGTTTCATCATGGATACAAAGAAACCAACCCCTTGGGACAGGCTGAATGGATAAAGCTTGTCGGGCTACTTACAGGAGAGACGAGAAGGGCAAATGCTGTGTTTGCAGATATAGAAAGAAAATACAATACACTGAAAGACGAGGTGGAGAAGACCTGTACAAGTGCAAAGATGAAACCTACGGTAATCAGTGGCAGACAGTTACGCGATGGGTGGTATATAGTAGGCGGTAAAAGCTATATGGCACAGATATTCAAGGATGCGGGAGCCGATTATATCATGAAGAATAACAAAGAGTCTGGAGGTGTAGCCCTTGACTTTGAGACGGTCTATGCAAAGGGTATTCATGCGGATTTCTGGCAAACCGATGGCTCTTCAGATGGAAACTATACCCTTCAGAACCTTGCCGGTGAAGACACACGCTATGCTACGATGGATGCCTTTAAGAATAAACGTGTGGTGTTTTGCGACTTGAGCCAAACGCCTTATCGAGAGCTTGCTGGTGTACAGCCACATTTCTTGCTTGCCGATTTTGTGAAGGCTTTCCATCCAGAACTACTTCCTCATTATACGCCTAAATATTATAAACTAATCAAATAGACAATAATGCAGAAAATATTTTTGTTGCCGATAGCGGCAGTTCTTCCAACACTTGTTATAGCACAGGATAAAACGACAAGAGAATATACTTTAAATCCTGTTATTATAACTGGAACAGGAACCTATCACAAGGCAGAAAACTCACCAGTGGAGGTAAAAGTTATCTCTGCAAAAGAACTAAAGGATGCTAATGTTACCAGTCTGCAAGAGGCTCTTGCCAAGTTGACAACAAACATTACTGTTCAAACCAACGGTATGGGAACATTTGTCAACTTCAATGGAGTAAGCGATGACTATATGCTTATTCTTGAAAATGGAAAACGCCTGTCTGGTGACGACAGATGGAATAGAATTAGTATTGACAACATTAAGCGGATAGAGATATTGTCAGGAGCGGCAAGTGCTTTATATGGCAGTAACGCCATAGCCGGAGTTATCAACATCATAACCGACAACAGCAAGAATATGTTGGATGCTACGAGTAGCACGAAGGTAATGAGCAAAGGAAGGCTTGACCAAGATATTAATGTTGATTTTACTAAAGGAAAATTCTCAAGCTACACAAGCTTCAACCACCGGCAGGCAGACAATTGGCAGGTAAATAACTATCAAGAGTTTATGGAAGGAGACGAGTCTGTTGCTAAACTAACAGGCAGACCTATGTCGCAAGCTTTCAAATCAGATAATGTCAACAAGAGATTGGAGTGGCGATTTGACGATAAACTGGATGTCTACGTCAAAGGCAATCTATATGATTATAAGACAGCACGCGACAGAAATGCCAGTTACTATACTCAGAAGACTACTATAGACAAGGAAACGGGCGAGAAAAAATACACATATACATCCAAACAGGCTTATACATACGACATGCACCACAAAACATACAGTATCGGAGCTGGCACAAGATGGATACCTACCAAGAACACACACTTGTATCTTGATGTGTATATGGACAATTTTAAGTCAGCCTATGACTATTGGCAAACAACTGTAAAAGAGGCTTATGATGAGACACGCAAGCAAACTCGTTATATCAATGAGACGCTGAAAGGCATATTTAGACTTAACGAGTGGAACAAGTTGTCGGCTGGCTTGGAAATGGAACAAGAAAGCTTAAAGAGTGCATCAGACCATATAGACAAGGAAAGCACTTACACCTGTAATGTATTCGCACAGGATGAGGTGCAGATTGTTAACGGATTGGAAGGTGTTGTAGGGCTTAGGTACACTTATAACCAAAGTTTCGGCAGCAACATTACCCCTAATGTTGCACTGTTTTATCATATCAGCGGATTCCGTGCAAGAATCAGCTATGCTGAGGGTTATCGTACTCCGACTCTCTCGCAGCTTTATGCTACAGACCAAGCCAAGACATCTGCACGCTATACGATTAACAATACTCTGTTAAAGGCAGAGAAAAACAGATTTTGGAATGCCAACTTGGAATATTCATGCAATTGGTTAAGCGTTGGCGTAAGTGGATTTATCAATAATATACGCAACATGATCAATTATCGCACCATGACACAAGAAGAGATTGATGCCAATGAAAAGCTGTTGGCACTCTATAACGATGGTTGGACGACCATCCGCCAACGCGACAATATAGATAAGGCTACTGTAAAGGGCATTTCTGCCAACTTGAAACTATTGCTGCCTTATGGATTTGCGGTCTCGACAAGTTATACATTCTGCGACTCAAAAGCCAAGACTGTAACCCTCAATAAGAAGACACAAAAATATAATATAACCGAGACTCCAGTGGACAAAAGTGTAAGGAATGTGGCGTTTTTCAATGCTACATGGGACCATAGCTGGGGTATTTATCATTTCAACGCTCAAATAAACGGACATGTTCAAGGACGCAGATTTTCAAGCACTTATGGCTATGCCCCGAAATTCCAGCAATGGGATATTATGACGAGACACTCTTTCAAGTTGAAACAGATAACTGTAAGTCCGGGAATAGGTATAGACAATGTGTTCAACAAAAGAGACACATCTTACTGGAACTCTAACTTCTCTACAATAAATCCTGGAAGATCCGTTATGATAAGTATGACCCTTAAATTCAATGACTGATATGAAGATATATGTAGCTGGCATAGGACCTGGGACGGCTGCTGATATAACGCCTGCTGTAATCAAGGCAGTTGCCGACAGTAATGTAATAGTGGGATATAAATATTACTTTCAGTTTATAGAAAAGTTTATTGCAGAGAATGCTTTGTGCGTTGATACGGGTATGAAGAAGGAGAAGGAACGCGCAGAAATGGCTTTCCATTACGCAGAGAAAGGTAATACGGTATGTGTCATTTCCAGTGGCGATGCCGGAATTTATGGTATGGCTCCACTGATATACGAGATGAAGAAAGAGCGCAACTCAGATGTAGAGATTGTAGCATTTCCTGGTATCAGTGCTTTTCAGAAGGCGGCATCGCTGCTCGGTGCTCCTATGGGACACGACTTTTGCGTTATTTCCTTGAGCGATTTGATGACCCCATGGAAAGTGATAGAAAGCAGAATAAAAGCGGCTGCTGAAGCTGATTTTATTACAGCTGTATATAACCCTAAAAGTAATGGTAGATACTGGCAGTTGTACAGGCTGAAAGAGCTGTTTTTAAAATATAGAAGCAAAGATAATATCATAGGGTTTGTAAGACAGGCAGGGCGCAAAGACCAGAACATAAAGATTGAAAATTTGGAGGATTTTGATCCAGAGGAAGTGGATATGTTTACTGTTGTCATCATAGGCAATAGCCAGTCGTATAATTGGAATGGAACTTTCATTACGCCACGAGGTTATTATCAAGATAGCGATAAAGATGAAAACTGCAAGATAGGACAACATATTATGATAAAGTCTTTCCATACAATAAAAGGCGAATTGAAGAATCCCGACATTCCCGTATGGAAGCTTTGGCCTATGTTGCATGCCATACATACCACAGCCGATTTTGACATGGAAAACTTGCTGTGGATGGATGATGAAGCTACCGCTATCCTATATAACAAGGTAGAGTGTGGCCTGATAAAAACAATCGTAACGGATGTATCTATGGTGGCAGCTGGAATACGAAAAAAGGCTTTGGAGCGTCTTGGCATCACAACGGTTTGCTATATTAATGATTCTCGTGCTGTTGAGATGGCAAAAGAGCAGAACATTACTCGTGCTCAAGCTGGTATGCGGCTTGCTGCAAGAGAATATCCGAATGCGTTGTATGTCTTTGGTAATGCCCCTACAGCCTTGCTCGAACTATGTGCCATGATAAGAAAAGGAATATGTAAGCCTTCTGGAATTATTGCTGCTCCTGTAGGATTTGTGCATGTAGAGGAGAGCAAGCAAGCAGCTAAAGCTATGATAGGTATTCCTAAAATCATTATTGCCGGCAGAAAAGGTGGAAGCAATCTTGCGGCAACGCTTGTAAACAGTGTTTTAGCCTTTGATGACGCAAAACTATTAAAGCCAGGAAGAGATGTATAAATGTAGCGTAATTGGTTTGTCAGATAGTCACCGCCAATGGTTACCACCTATGGTAATGCGGCTTATTGCAAGTGGGCATATTTTCTCTGGTGGAAGAAGACATCATGAGATTGTAGCGAGTCTTTTGCCTCCTGATGCTGTATGGATTGACATTACGGTGCCTATTAACCGGATATTGAAGCAATACGAGAAATTCAACAATATTGTTATATTTGCCTCTGGCGACCCTTTATTCTATGGTTTTGCCAATACGATAAAAAGAGTGTTTCCAAATATTGAGCTAAAGGTTTATCCTGCTTTTAACTCTCTTCAAATGCTGGCACACAGGTTGAATATGGCATATCATGACATGTGTGCCGTATCCTTGACAGGTAGGTCATGGGACAGATTTGACGAAGCTCTTATCAAAGGCGAGAGGCTGATAGGTTGTCTTACAGACAAAAAGAAAACTCCGCATGAGATTTGGAAGAGAATGTGCGACTTCGGCTATGACAATTATCAAATGTATGTTGGCGAAAGTCTTGGAAATGAAGAGGCTGAACACATAGGGATATATGACAGCAGCAAAGAATACAATGTGCCCAATTGTGTCATTTTAGAACAGAAGTTTCTCAGAAGACAGCATACAGGAATAGAAGACAACGAATTTTTTCTGCTTGACGGAAGAAGCAAGATGATAACAAAAATGCCCATCAGATTAGCTTCTATTGCAGCTTTGAACCTGGCAGATAAACAATCTTTATGGGATGTAGGTTTCTGTACCGGCAGTGTAAGTGTTGAAGCTAAAATAGCATATCCGCATCTGCATGTTACGGCGTTCGAAATAAGAACAGAATGTAAAGAACTAATGATGAAGAATGCACGGAAATTTCATACTCCAGGTATCAAAGCAATAATTGGAGACTTCTGCGTTGTTGATACATCACAATTGGTAGCACCAGACGCAATATTCTTAGGTGGCTATGGAGGAAAGATGAAAGAACTTCTCTTGAAGGCCAAGAGATTGTTGGCACCATCAGGATGTATTGTGTTCAATTCGGTTAGTGAGACGAGTAAATGTAATTTCATTACAATTACAGAAGAACTTGGACTAAAGGCAGAAGCCGTACACACTATAACTGTAGACAACAATAATCCCATTACTATATTAAGAGCGAAATGATAAAGTTTGAGACTGTCAACGAGACTGGAAACAGACTTGCTGAAACAATAAGGAAAGAAAATCTAAGTTTTGAAGGCGAGGCCATCGTCTTTATCGGTGCTTTAGGAATATGTGTCAGGAAAATTATTCCATATATCAAGGATAAATATACCGACCCTGCAGTAGTGTGTGTTGACTCTACAGGGCGATTTGTCATACCTGTCTTAAGCGGGCATATTGGTGGAGCTAATGAATTGGCAAGGCGTATTGCTAACATTACTGGCGGTGAAGCTGTGATAACAACGCAAAGCGACAATACAGGACTGTGGCCCCTTGACACCATAGGGCGTCAATTTGGTTGGAAGACTAAGTCTCTGTTACACGAAGAGATGAATAGAGCGATTGCTACTTTCGTCAATAAGCAGCCAACGGCCTTGCTGCTTGACTACAGTGATGAGGGAACAGAGCAGTTGGAAAAATCTTGTCCAAAGCATGTTGTCGTTTTTCATGATATTCACGATTTTACTGTTAAGCAACAAGAACTGAGCAATAGTGGGAAAGGTTTTCAACTGCTTATCATAGTGTCACCACGTATATATCATGTTGGAGATATTAGGACTGTTCAGTTTTATCCTCCTTGTCTAAATCTTGGTATGGGGTGTCAAAAAAATACTCCTTCCATGGCAGCGCAAGAAATTGTCAAGGATATTACTAAGGCAGGATTTGCTATGGAAAGTGTTAGAACCATATCTTCTATTGTGCTAAAAAAGGATGAGCAAGCATTAAAGGAATTAGACAAACTCTTGCCATGGGCATCTCTGAAGATTTATTCAGTTGATACGCTTGCCAAAATAGAAGTTCCCAATCCTTCTATTAAGGTTTTTGAGGTTACAGGATGTTATGGCGTAGCTGAGGCATCTGCTTTGTCAGCAAGTCATGAAGGAGAACTTGTTGCAGAAAAGCAGAAAGGTAGAGTCTCATGTGAGAGTCTTACGTATTACTATACATGGGCTTTGGCTGAAGACAACAAGAAAGATGTAAGAAAAGGACATATAGAGATTGTTGGTGCCGGACCTGGCGCTCCTGACCTTATCAGCGTGAGAGGAAGACGTTTTTTGGAGCGAGCAGACCTTATTTTATATGCAGGAAGTCTTGTGCCACATGAACTTACTTTGTGTGCCAAGGAGAGAGCTACGGTCCGTTCATCAGCTGGAATGAACTTGGAAGAGCAGTTTCAATTGATGAAAGGATTTTATGATGAGGGAAAGCTTGTAGTAAGGTTGCATACAGGTGACCCTTGTATCTATGGAGCTATACAAGAGCAGATGGCTTTCTTTGACAAGTATGGCATGGACTATCATATCACGCCAGGTATCAGTAGCTTTCTTGCTGCAGCAGCAGAGCTAAAAAGTCAATTTACTATTCCTGAGAAATGTCAGACTATTATTCTTACCCGTGGTGAGGGACGTACGCCTATGCCGGATAAGGAGAAACTGCATTTGCTGGCACAGCACCAATCTACAATGTGTATTTTCCTTAGTGCGAGTATTGTTGATGAGGTGATGAAGAAGCTTCTTTTTGGCGGCTATCCTCCAGAAACACCAGTTGCTGCATGCTACAAATTAACATGGAAGGAGCAACGCATCTATCGCGGACAGTTGAAAGATTTAGCTAAAATTCTGAAAGAGAATAATCTCACACTTACCACAATGATTGTTGTTGGAGAGGCTATCGACAATCGGAACGGTTTCAGCAAGCTATACGATGGGCACTTTACTCACCTTTTTAGGAAAGGAAAACAATGATTCTTATATTTGGTGGAACGACAGAGGGAAAAACAGCGGTGGAAGTTTGCGAACAGGCAGAAAAGCCCTTTTATTATTCGACAAAAAGCGCTTTGCAGCATATGAAGATACATAATGGTATGTGTCTTTTTGGTGCTATGTCTTCTAATGAGATTAGTACATTCTGCAAGCTCCATGATATACGTTGCATTATTGATGCTGCGCATCCTTTTGCCATGAATTTGCACAAGGCTATCGAAGAAACAAAAATGCCGGTTATCCGCCTACAACGTATATTTTCCCAACCTATATTAGGTGTAGTTTATTGCAATGGCTATGAAGATGCTATGCGTCAGTTGCAAGCGAGCGGTTGCCGTACTCTGCTTGCTTTGAGTGGTGTCAATACCATTTGTAAGTTGAAGGAGTATTGGACGAAGCATCGTACTTTCTTCCGTATTCTTGACAGAGAAGAGAGTATAAACAAAGCCATACAATGTGGCTTTCCTAAAGAGCAGATTATTTTATATAATGACGATTTAGTGCTACCTTCTATTGACGAAGAAAGGGCATTGATGGAAAGTATGGAATGTGATGCTATACTAACAAAGGAGAGTGGCGAAGCGGGAGGATTTGACACCAAAGTGAAAGCGGCACAAGAATTAGGATTAAAAGTTTTTGTCATTAAGCATCCTTTACTATCCAAGGATTGGGAATATGTTACAGGAAAATATGGATTACGCCGTGCTATTGAGCGAATAGTACCTGATTTCTTTACATTGAAAACAGGATTAACAACAGGTGCTTGTGCTACGGCAGCTACTACAGCTGCGCTACGTTCTGTGCTGTATGGCGATGATTCTGAAGAAGTTTGTTTTTGTCTACCAGACGGAGAAAAACTCACCATTCCAGTAGTGCATGTAGCTAAAGGAGTGGCATCTGTTATCAAAGACTTTAGCGATGACCCCGATATAACAAGAGGTTGCAAGATAACTGCTACAGTTACTTGCCATAATCGTGTAGAAAGACACGACAACGAACGAGAACAAAAAATAAGTTTTTTGCGAGGTAGTGGCGTGGGCATTGTGACACTACCAGGACTTGATATACCTGTAGGAGAGCCAGCTGTCAATCCGACTCCACGCAGGATGATGACAGAAGCAATAAAAGCTCTTACTGACACAGATGTAGATGTTACAATAAGTGTTGAAGGTGGTGAAGAACTTGCAAAAAAAACTTTCAATGAAAGGGTAGGAGTCGTGTCTGGCATCAGTATTATTGGAACCTCAGGCATCGTACAGCCTTTATCTAATGATGCTTTTATATGTAGTATTAGAAGAGAACTTGAGGTCGCATGGGCTATTGGTTGTAGAGAAATTGGATTTGTAGCAGGAATGAAAAGCGAAAAGTTGCTCAAAACTAAAAAGAATATAAGATGTGTGCATTATGGCAATTTTATAGGCGAGGCATTGAAGGCTGCTTACGAAATAGGTTTCAGAGATGTAGATATTGCAATCATGATAGGCAAGGCAGTAAAACTTGCGGCTGGAAATCTTGACACCCATTCTCATAAAGTTGTAATGGATAAAGAGTTTCTCGTCAAGATAGCAGTATCTTTAGGTATTGATCCTTCCCCCATTTATGCCATTACCATGGCACGCGAGTTATGGAATGTGATGCCTGCATGTTTTTTCAAAAAAATAGAAATTCTTTGCCGGGACTGTTGCATGACAGTTTTTCCTAATGGCAACATTAATATTCACCTAATATGCAACATACAGTAAAAATGATAATGCTCGCATTGGGCATCATTGTGTTGATTATTATGAACCTTACTATTGGTTCGGTTTCTATTCCTGTCGAAGCTGTGTTTAATATCCTTAATCCATTTAAAAGCCCAGCTATCAAAGGAGAATATGCTGACGTATGGACAAATATAATCTTATATATCCGACTGCCGCAAACCGTTACAGCGATTGCTTGTGGAGCCGGACTTTCGGTTGCTGGTATTGAAATGCAGACGGTATTTAGAAATCCTCTTGCAGGGCCATCGGTCTTAGGCATATCAAGTGCAGCAAGTCTTGGAGTTGCTTTCATTGTACTTCTTAGTGGTACCTTTGGAGGGGTTTCCTTGTCTCAATTTGGCATTATCGGAAATTCGGCCATTACCTTGGCAGCCATTACAGGAGCATTACTGGTCATGCTACTTATCGTGTATTTGTCTCATAAGGTAGATGGAAACGTTACATTGCTGATAACCGGTGTCTTGATTGGATATATTGCTACGGCTATTATCGGGGTGCTGAAATACTTTTCAAGCGAAGAAGATATAAGAGCTTATGTAATATGGGGCTTGGGGTCATTTGCAAGAGTTACGGGAGGACAAGTATATGTGTTTGCTGGTCTTACTGCTGTTATCCTTCCTTTTGTACTGCTGCTTACCAAGCCGCTCAACATTATGTTGTTGGGCGACATGTATGCCATGAACCTCGGACTTGATGTCAAGCGTTCACGGATGTTTGTCTTCTCTACAGCAGGAATTCTTACTGCTGTCGTTACAGCCTATTGCGGTCCTGTCATGTTTCTTGGCCTTGCTGTTCCACATATCTGCCGTGGTCTCTTCAACTCCACTAATCATAGACTCCTCCTTCCTGCATGTATGCTTTGTGGTGCTGATTTGGCTTTGTTGTGTAATCTGATAGCCAGAATGCCTGGCTTTGAAGGTGCATTGCCTATCAACTCAGTAACATCGCTTATCGGAGCACCTATAGCACTTTCTATATTACTTAAAAAGAGAAAAGGGATGTATTAAGTGGGTGTTTAAAAGTATCCTATTAAATAATGAAGATGAAATATACGATTAATTTGGAATTTAAGTAAGTGATAGAAATTTAAACGATAAAATAATGAAATCATTCCTTATAGGTGCCGCTACTTCTAATAGCGGAAAAACAACATTCACGATGGGATTACTCCGTGCTTTGAGAAATCGGGGATATTGTGTTCAACCTTTCAAATGTGGACCCGACTATATTGACACGATATTTCACAGAATAGCATCGAGTCATGAAAGCATAAATATAGATACGTTCATGGCGTCAAAAGAGCATGCCATTAATGTGTACAGGAAATATAGCCGCTATGCCGATTTATCTATTGTTGAGGGGGGTATGGGGCTGTTTGATGGATATGATGGTTGGCATGGTAGCAGTGCAGAGATTTCGACCTTGCTTGACTTGCCAGTTATACTTATTGTTAATGCACAGTCAATGGCGTACAGTGTGGCACCACTTATTTTCGGATTTATGTATTTTAACAAGAATGTGCATATAGCAGGTGTAGTGTTTAATAATGTGGCATCTAAAAAGCATTTAGAGTTTCTTGCTGCTGCTTGCAAAGAAGCAGGAGCTGAGTGTATGGGTTTTATGACAAGAAATCCTGAATTGGTTATTCCTGGCAGACATCTTGGACTTACTGTTTCTGAAGAGCAGAATATGAACCGCATTATAGATATTGCAGCAATGGAGATTGAGAAAAATGTAGATATAGATAAAATATTGAACTTATGAAAATTCTGATTGCTAAAGACGAGGCTTTTAATTTTATATACAGGTCAAATGTTGATGCTTTGGGAGATATGGGGGATGTAACATTCTTCTCACCGCTTCACGACAGTTTACTGCCCAATTGCGACCTTCTATATTTGCCTGGTGGTTATCCAGAACTATATCTTGACAAGTTATCGCATAATAAAAGTATGAGAGATACCATACGCAACTATGCAGAAATGGGCGGAATGATATATGCCGAATGTGGTGGATTTATGTTTTTGTGTGACAGCATTGATAATTTTCCTATGTGTGGTGTGTTACCTCTTAAAGCTACGATGGCAAATGCTAAGCTGCATTTAGGATATCGACAAATGTACCTTTCTTGTAATGGCAAGGAGATACTGATAAAAGGCCATGAGTTTCATTACTCAGAGATAGCATCAGATGCTGGTCTTGCAATGTACGGAAATATTAGATGTGAGCGTAATCAACTCACTGCAAAAGGAATGAAAACGAACACAACACTGTATCGGTACAAAAACGTTGTTGCTGGATATACGCATTGGTACTGGGCTGAGGTTGGTTTTCCGTTTTTTAGTGGATATCATAAAAACAAAATGGATATATAACCTTCGATGGGATAAAAGTGAGATGGGTCGTACATCGGATTTTTATAAAGCAGGTTCAATATATTATTTTGTGCCCAAAAATGAAAAAGCATTTCTTGTAAAACTCAAATTAGAGTGGTACAGGAAATGCTGATTATATGAGTAGACATTTATAAATAGGTGTTCAAAATTAATCGTATATATCAACATTCCTTATTTTATAGGATACGTTTTAACAATCTTATAATTAATTTAGAGCACCTACATTATGTGTATTTTAGCTTAAATTTGGTACATGCCAATTACTGGTCTACCAGTTTTGTCATAGACATATCTGATATCTTACCGTTAGCGTCTACTTTTGCATTAATTTTAAATTCGGAAGTGGATGATGTATCATCTAACTTGTCAACCTTTTCACTGGCCATAAAACTGACGGTATATTCAGCCGTCTCATCGTCTAACACTTTCTTCTGGATGTTGTAATTATTGCCAAGACTCCATATGATTGATTTTACATCAGGTTTATAAAGTTTGTGCATAAATGCTACAATATCGCTTTTGGTAGCATTGGATTTTCCTAAAAAGTTTATCAAATCGCTAACAGTTGATGTAAGTCCATCTTCGTCTTTAGAGTTGATGCTGATGAAGAAAGTATGAAATAGACTGCTAATAGCTTGACGGTCAGATGCACTTATCTGAGTGGCTTGCAGTTTTTTCAAAGCAAGTGTTGCCTCATCATAATGATTGCCATCTTCATGATTGTCAAGATACATTTGATAAGCTTCTATTGTATTTGTTCTTGTACATTGTTCCCAATCTATAGAATCTATTTTTGCAAGAGCTTCCACCATGTGTGGGCTATCAGGGTGAGTTTTAATATAATTCATTAATGCTGCTTTAGATCCACTTACTAAAGTGTTTGTCCAATCATCATCCACTTGAGTAAGGCGCAATAAGTGGGCATTGATAGAATCTATGTGTTCTTGAGGTGCATCTTTAAAGTTGTCAAGATAAGTCTTTAATACTGTAGGATCATTGCTTTGCATAGCAAATTCATATTCCTCTTCTTCTTTATTACTTTGCGCATTGTTATAGACATAGTAGCATACTCCCAATACGATAGCTGCAATAATGCATGAAATGATAATAATTGCTTTGCTGTTCTTTTTGACAGGTTCTTGTTCTTGAGCAGGCACTGCTTTTGTGGTAGGCGGTGTTGCTGGATGAGTAGTGCTGTTGGTTATAACAGTTTTGTCAGCAGATTGTAATGAGCGTTTGTCTGACCCTAAAGAAGCAGACACGACTGGCTTTGGTGGAGTCGAAGGGGTAGGAGGAGTAACATTTGTTTTATTACCCACATTGACAGCGGGAGTGTTGATAGAAGATTTTTCATCTGTTATTTCCTTTTCAGTAACTTCCTTTTTGTCTTCTTCATTGTTATATACAGTAGGTTTATGACAATGAGGACAAACTATCTCACTCTTAAAATAGACTTCTCCACAATAAGGACATTTTGTTATTTTTCCTGCAATCTCTACTCCGCAACTTGGGCACAAGGGAGCTTTATCGCTTATTTGACGCCCACATTCAGGACATTTAATTATTGCCATTGTTATATACTTTATTGTTTTATTATTAAATGTTTCTTGCTTGTTTATAATTTTCTTTAATTAATGCTTAAACCGTATTTCACGCATACCGTGTCGTCCCATAAATCGACTTTTGTCAACGTATGAGTTAATGCCGTTGATTCGCCCTTTTGATGTATATTGCCACATGTCATAGTCTCTATCATCGGCAAGTTTGGGCTCTTTAGATGAATATTGTGCTATCATTAATTTATATCCATCCAATTTTCCAACTAAATATCGATTATAAAAATTAGTATAAGTATACACTAAAGGTTTTTGATGATATGCTTTTTCTACCATTTTTAAGAAAGTCAATAAAGAATCGCAAAATTCTTGTGTTGATAATTTTCCGTTGGTTTCAACATCAATCATTGGTATAAGGTCTTGATCACCTGGCCTGCATTGAGACTTGAAATTATTGAGCTGTTGATGCAAGTTTACCGTAGGCCTAAAGAAATGATAGGATCCAACCTTTAAGCCATAACGGTGGGCTAATTCTATATTTCGTTCATAGGTGGCATCTATGCGAGTTCCGCCTTCTGTTGCCTTTAAGTAAACATACGCCATTTTGCTATTGTCCCCAACGTGCTCCCAAAACACTTCACCTTGGTAATGACTGAGATCTATTCCATGTATATGTCGGCATGTGTCTTCACATTGAATATAACTATTACTTGATTGTGCCATACAGGGCATATTGCCAACTAAAAGAAATAAGAGAATTATATGTACGTATAGTTTCATTCTGTAAGAATATTACTTAATCTTATGATTTTATTTATGCAAAGGTACATCTATTCAACTGGTTTACAAAATAATTATAATTAATTAACCGCTATTTGTATGTATTATTGTGAATATTAGGCATTCAGAGTTATGTGAAGGTGGAACAAAACGCTCTATGCCCGATACAATTGTGGATATGGGCGAAAAAGAAATATAAGAGTTCAAAAAGCATTTCGATAGGATACAATAACTTCTGATTTTTCATGATGTTTTTTGTTTGATAGATTTTATTTTGTGACAGATGTGTCAGCTACTTTTTATATTTATTTTTGGTATATAGTTACAATAATATTCAGTTAGGTTTTTCTGTCCGCATCCGAAGGAAATTTATAAAAACATGTGTCACATCTGTCATTTTCTACGTTCGCTACGATAATTTATTTTGCTGTAAATCAATAGCTTATGCAATTTATTGTTTTAAGTTGTTTCTAAAATAAGCGCTTTATGGGGAAGTTCTTTAAAGACTCGTCGCTTGAAGATATGGCTGTGTGAATATTTTTATTTTTCTTCATTTTTGATGAGGTTGACAAATCCTTGGATAACCTATAAAGGGAACTTGTAGGTTATGTTCTTGAAAACATTCATATTCATAGGACTTTAATAGTTTATTATTGTAAAATAATTAGGGTGTCCAGTTCGTTGTACCAAATTTAGCTCACTTTCCTAAGCGTT
>ERZ808240.962-NODE-962-length-36614-cov-4.880741_pt1 | contig 36614 bp, 30 predicted proteins | sample MGYA00521084_ERZ808240 | MGnify/ENA primary metagenome ERZ808240 (study PRJEB31516, sample SAMN03275571) | gut metagenome | biome: mammalia-associated habitat; material: feces | host: Papio cynocephalus | place: Kenya | collected 2012-08-06 ... | reverse complement strand
GCTGCACTTCGCTTGAAAGCGTCAGCTTCCCGGCAAGCGTGACCTCGATAGGCTATTATGCATTCAGGGGCTGCACTTCGCTTGAAAGCGTCAGCTTCCCGGCAAGCGTGACCTCGATAGGCTATTATGCATTCAGGGGCTGCACTTCGCTTGAAAGCGTCAGCTTCCCGGCAAGCGTGACCTCGATAGGCTACTGGGCATTCGGGGACTGTACTTCGTTGGTTTCAATCACAATCCCCAGCTCTGTGACAAAAATTGGAAGCAGTGCATTCGGAGGCCTGTGCCGCACTGTGACTGTGACTTGCGAAGCGACCGAACCGGTAGAGTTGGAGAGCGGACAGCCATTCTCCGAAATGACACTGATGTACGGCACGCTGTACGTCCCCATGGGTAGCAAGCAGAAATACCGCAACGCCGAGGGCTGGTCAGATTTCGACAACATCAAGGAAATCGGAGAATGACCGCTCCTCCTCTCACACAAAACAGGATGGTGTGTCAAAATAGGCACACCATCTTTTCATGCGCAGCCAAGGTAGGGACACGGCGTGCCGTGTCCGATGGATGGCAAGCACAATTGATTGATTAGCAACGACTTGATTGCAGACACGGCACGCCGAAAGCACTGATAAAGTTTTCGGTGGTGTCATTTTGCAATTGGCATGGCAAACTACAGCATTCTTAGTCGTTCTCGGCTTATCCGCGACAAGGTAGGGACACGGCGTGCCGTGTCCGAAGGGTGGCAAACGCAATTATTTGATTTACTGCAATATATCGATGCGGACACGGCACGCCGTGTCCCTACTGGGCTGCGCATAAAAGCGAGGGTGCGCCTATTTTGACACACCCCCTGTTTGCATATCCAGTTATGTGGCTATTTCGTCACTCTGCGGTCAATTCCGTCCCCATCTCCTGACCCTTGCGGGTGGCGGGGATGCCGTCTTTCATCCATACGGGCATCGGCGCTCCCTTCAGGTAGTGGTCGAAGAACTGCTGGAGGCGTATGGTGATGTCCTTGCGGTTCTTGCGTGCGCGGATGTTGTGCGCCTCGCCGTTGTACTGCAGCATCCATACGGGCTTCTGCAAGCGGCGCAACGCCATGAACATCTCTATGCCCTGATACCAAGGCACTGCGCCGTCCTGGTCGTTGTGCATGATGAGCAGCGGCGTTTTCACGCGGTCAGCGTAGAACAGCGCGGAATTGGCAATGTATAGCTGCGGAGCCTCCCACAGGTTGCGGCCTATGCGCGACTGACCGCACTCATACTGCGCCTGGCGGGATTCTCCCGAACCCCAGCGTATGCCGCCGAAAGCGGAGGTCATGTTTGCCACAGGCGCGCCCGAGCCGGCACAAGCGAACATGTCGGTGCGCGTAACGAGGAACGATGTCTGGTAGCCGCCCCAGCTCTGTCCGTCGATGCCGATGCGGTCACGGTCTATCCACGGGTATTTCTTGCAGAGGTCTTCCACGCCGGAGCAAATATAGTTGTATGCGCTTTCGCCCGGTATGCCAGGGGCGTATTTCACGTCGGGAACGAACACCACATATCCACGGCTGACGTAGAACGGGTAGTTGACCCAGCTCCACGAGGGCTCCATGGTGTAGTGGCGGTACAGTTCCTCGCTGTTGCGCTCGTAGAAGACCACGAGCATCGGGTATTTCTTGCTCTTGTCTAGGTCCTCGGGGGTGTAAAGCACGCCCTCGGTCAGGTCGCCGGAATACGAGTACCATTTCACGAGCTGCGCGTCGCCCCAGTTGTAGTCCTTCATCTGCGGGTTGGCGTCGGTGACTTTGGCAGCGTTGCGGAAATTGTTGTTCTGCGCTATCCACACATCGGGCGAAGTGTTGAAGTTGGCACGCTGGTATGCGTACACGTTGGCGTTCTTGGCCTTGCGCAGCTGCGAGAACGTGTATGTGTCGAGCACCTTGATGTCCGGGGCAGCAGCCTTGCCGGCGGTCATGGTGGCATAACCGTTGCGTTTGTCGGCATAGTCAAACACCGATAGGAGCATCTCGCGCCCCGGGGTGATGGAAATCTCCTCGCTGTCGGTCTTGATGTAGCGGAACCGGCGGTTGGTCTTGCGTCCCTCGCCGGCGGTGAGGCATACGGGCTTGGTCTTGCCCACAGGGTCAACGCTCCAGATGTCGTAGCGGTCATATACGAGCAGGGCCTTGTCGCCGTCGAGCCACCCGGCGATGCCGTATGGCTGGCGCATCATCGGTATGTCCTGGTCCTCGTCCCAAGTCGGATAGGGTATCGCGTCTGAAATTTCGACAGTCTCGCCGGTGGCGTTGTTGTAGATGTGGTAAGCCATGTCATTGTACCAAGCCACATAGTTGCCGCAGGGGGAAATGTCAGACATCTCCTGCGGAGCGTCCGTAATGTCTGTCTGCTTGCCGGAGCGCAGGTCGTAGACGGCGAGGTGTTCCGGGGCAGCATAGTCCCACTGCTGCGAGATGATGCCCTCGCTCGGGTCTTTTACCAGCACATAGTCGCCGTCCCAGCGGTTGGAGGGCTTGAGCGCGACGAGGGGGTTGTCGGTGATGAAACGCTGCTGTCCGCTCGCGAGGTCAAACACTATCGGGAATGTCTGCTTGCGGGCTTCCTCCGCCATCTTCAGCTCCTTGGGAGGAGTGTATGGTGCGTCCCACCGCCAGATGTCGAGGTCTGCGCGCTCAAAATCGACTATCGTCGTGTCGTCGGGAGCTACATAGCGGGCCACGCCGGCTATGAGCCGCTTGCCGTCATGCGAGAACTGCGGCACTGTGTACTGGTTGACGAAGAGCGAGTCCTGGCCGGCAATCGACATGCGGCTGTCGCAGAGCGCACGCGGCTCGGGGAAGTTGTCGCTGCCCTTGCCCAGGTCGGCGAGGTACAGCACAGACTTGCGCGTGCCGGTCTCGGTGGAGTCAGTCGAGGCGACGTATGACACGGCAGTGCCGGCACGGTTGAGCACGGGCGCACTGTAGAACACCTTGTCGCGGTCGATGAGGAACATGTTGGTGTCGGGGAGGCTGATGATGCCTATGCCGTCGGTGGCGGTGGAGTCCTTGCCGCAGGTGGCGAGCGACGCCGCTAGGCGCATGCCGTCCTCGGAAAAAGAGAACTCCTTGACCCAGTTGACGATTTTGCTCTCGCCGCTGCGCAGGTTGCGCAACACGAGCGGACGGCCTGCCTTCTTGTCCTTCAACGCCTTGGGGGTGATGTGCGCGGTGTCACAGCTCTGGTATGCCACCCATTCGCCCCCCTCCTTGCCGATGCCGTAGCGGATTACGTTGGCAATCTTGGTGACGTTGCCGCTGGTCAGGTCAACTATCGCGAGCGAGTCCTGCGGCATGTCGAAATCCTTCTTCTTGTCAATCTTGGCCTGGCGCGTGTCGGCAAACAGCGGCTTGATGAGAGCCACTGCGTTGCGCGAGTCGGCGGTGAATTTCGGGTTGTAGCCCCGGGGGATGGTTATGGTCTTGCCGGTCTTGACATTGCGCAGCGTCAGCGTGCCGTTCCCCTCCTGGGGGTTGACCTCGTAAGCAGCCCACCGGCCGTCGTTGGAAAGACGGTCCACGCGCACCGACTTCCAGTCGTCAAACGACGAGTGGTCAAGCACCTTCTTGGCGTTGACCATGCCGGCAGCGAGGGTTATGCCGAGTATCGGCAACAGTATTTTCTTCATGTATATGTATCGTTTACAGATGGTTTGTCATTTGTCAGTCCACATTGTGCAGGTCATGCCCCATGCGGTTCTTCTTGGTGTGCATATAAAACCGGTTGTACTCGTTAGGCTCAATCTCGAGAGGCACGTTCTCCGTTATCTCAAGGCCGTATCCCTCAAGTGCCACACGCTTCATCGGGTTGTTGGTCATCAGGCGCATCTTCGTTATGCCCAGCGCATGGAGTATGTTCGCCCCCACGCCGTAGTCGCGCTCGTCGGCCTTGTGGCCCAGGTGCAGGTTGGCCTCGACAGTGTCCATGCCCCCCTCCTGCAGCTTGTACGCCTTGATCTTGTCCATCAGCCCTATGCCGCGTCCCTCCTGGTTGAGGTAGATGACCGCGCCTCTCCCCTCCTGCTCAATCATGCGCATGGCACGGTGGAGCTGCTCGCCGCACTCGCAGCGCAGCGAGCCAAAAATGTCGCCGGTGGCACAGCTGCTGTGCACACGCACCAATGCCGGCTGGCCATCGCGCAGGTCGCCCTTGATGAGCGCGATGTGTTCCAGCCCGTTGTCCTTCTGGTGGAACGGGATGAGGCGGAAATGGCCGTAGGCTGTCGGCATGTCCACCTCCTCGCCCATTTCTACCAGCGAGTCGTTGGCAAGGCGGTACTTTATCAGGTCGGCTATGGACACGAGCTTCAACCCCCACTCGTCGGCACGGCGGCGCAGTTCGGGCAGACGGGCCATCGAGCCGTCGTCACTCATGATTTCCATGAGCGCAGCGACAGGCTGCATGCCGGCAAGGCGGGCGAAGTCGATAGCCGCCTCAGTGTGTCCGCACCGCTGCAGCACGCCGCGCTCCTGCGCATACAAGGGATTGACGTGGCCGGGACGGCCGAAAGTCTCAGGCGTGGAAGCCGGGTCTGCAAGCGCACGTATGGTCGCAGCGCGGTCCTGAATGGAAACGCCTGTGGAACAGCCCTCCAGCTTGTCAACGGTCACGGTGAACGGCGTGCCGAGCACCGACGTGTTGTCCTCGACCTGGCGCGGAAGCTGCAACTCGTCGCAGCGGCGCATGGTGATCGGCGCACACAGCACTCCGCGTGCGTTTTTCAGCATGAAATTGACCTGTTCGGGGGTGATTTTCTCGGCAGCAACGATGAGGTCACCCTCATTCTCGCGGTCTTCGTCGTCAACGACGATGATGAATTTGCCGTCCTTGAAATCCCGGATAGCCTCCTCTATCGTATCGAGTTTGATTTTACGGTCCATATATTGTATCGGTAGTAATCGCCTTGCGGCGGTATTATGAATTGATTTCTTGAGTATTAGATTTTGTGTTCTCTTCTTCCGCCGCAACTTCCTCCTCGCCGCCAATGCGGAATATCGAGAAGTTGACCGAGCCGTAACGCCGGTGGTCGCAAAAGGCCGGGTGCGACGAATAGTCGTGGTCGCGGTTATGCTCTATCACCACTATCGTCCCGGAGCGCAGCATCTGCGAGTCGAGCACCATAGCGGCAACATCATCGAAACGCGGATGCTCATACGGCGGGTCGGCAAAGATGAAGTCAAACTTGCGGCTGCACGTCTGAACGTACTTGAACACATCTCCTTTGACCACCGTCAGGTTGTCGTCATGCAGCTTCTCGCGCACAGAGCGGATGAAGTTGACCTGCGTATGCGCATTCTCCACGCATGTCACAGAGCGGCAGCCGCGTGACAGGAACTCGAAGCTGACCGCCCCCGTGCCGGCAAACAAGTCGAGAGCATCAGTATCCTCCATGTCGCGCATATTCTCCAGCACGTTGAATATGTTCTCTCGAGCGAAGTCCGTAGTCGGCCTCGCCGTGATGTTGCGCGGCACGTCAAAACGCCGCCGCCCGTATTTTCCTCGTATTATCCTCATGGCTGCCGGTTGTTGCGGTATGAACAAATCACGTCTGCCGGCGGAGCGTCCTCCTCGGCGGGCATCGGGACTGCCGCCATTTCGCCTACATACTCCCCTATCATGCCGCGTACAGCCTCTACCGCCTCCGCCGCGCCGGTAACGTAGACTGCCACCTGCTGAGGAGTGATGTCCTCGCTGGCGGCACGGCTGGTATTAAGCATATAATAGGCTGCATCGGCAGTGTCCTGGCAACGGCGGCGCGACGAGGCAATGAGGTGGCCATCGCGGAACAATGCCATGTCGGCATATCCGCCGCGAATGTCGGCAAACAGACACAGCCCGGCCTTGGCGACACGCTGCCAGTGAGACAGCAGCGTTGTGGCATGGCATGCCACTCGCGAGCCGGCAAACGTGCGGGCAAGGAACTGGCGCAGACCGGGGACTGCCATATACAGCACGGCATATTCGCCCACGGTGTCCGTCATGACATCCTCTGCCGACGTATCGCCGAACACCGTCGAGAACGCCATGACGCAGAGGTCGGCATCATCGGCTAATTCTGCGGGGACAAACATATAGCGGGCTGTCGTCACCACGATGTCCGCCTCGAAATCGTCAAGCACTGCCGGGTGGTCATAGACCGCGTTCTCTATGGCATGCAGACTGTCGTCGCCCTCGAGGCGTGCCGAGGCGAGGGTGTACATCGGATCATCGGCAATGTCGTTGCGGCGCAGCCACGCTCCCATCGCCTCCTCGGAGATGTCAACGGTCAGCCGCCACTGCCCTGTGTCCGTAATATGATGCGCTGCTATCGTTCTCACTTTCGGTATGTTTGATAACGTCGGGAGCAATCCCTTTTGCTATGCAAAGTTAGGCAAAATCCGCCGAATATCGAAATTCTCAGCCCACAGCCTTGGCGGCCCGTCCGCTCTGGCTTCATATAATCGCGCATGCATCTGAAGGAAACACGAGAATACAGCGGCACCTGCGGCGAAACAAGGCACGGACAAGCGGATAAAAAGAAAACGGCAACCAGGCCTCGACCCGATCACCGTTTTGTCGCGATAGCATTGTTTTATTATTCAGGCAATGTCTGCGACAATCACCTTATATCTTGTAGACACGCGAGCCGCGAAAAGGTTTAACCCCCGCCCCACTTTCCCCGAAAAAATTTTTCTAAGTCAAAAACACCGCTACCTTTACTTGAGGATGTTCTCTCGGAGTTCTCGGAGAAAACTATAGCTGTCACTTCTTGTCGGTCTTGGTGGCGTTCTTGAGTTCGACCTTGGCCTTGCGCAAATCCTTCTTCATCTCGCGGATGTCCTCCTTGGCAGCCTTGACATTCGCCCTTATGGCTTTGTTCTCCTTGCGCATTTCAGCTCGACGCTCTGTAATGCGGCAGTTTGCATCGAGGACTGCCTTTTGCTCCTTGGTCAGTACTTTCTCGAGTCTCTTGCGGCTGTTCTTCAACGCCTTCTTGTACTGCTTGCTCGTTATGTCGGTCATGCCGTTCAGTTCCTCACGTGTCTGCTGCTCAATCCGCTGCACCTGCTGACGCTGCAAGTCGGTCAGCTCGATGCCATCGAGCATTGTGTTCATGATCGTACGCGCTGCGTCGCCCTTGCCGCAATGCGTTGGACGGCAAGATTTCTTCTCGCCGCAGGCATCCTTGCGTGCGCGTTTGCCATGCTTCTTGTCCTTGCCGCAGCATGACTGCTCTGTCTTAGTCTTCTTTTCAGCACCGCAGTTTGACGCAATTGCCGTTGCACCGCCCAGACAGATGAGGGCTGCCGCTATCGAAAGAATTGTTCTTTTCATATTCTGATGAGTTTTTGGTTTCACATTTACATATCTGATACCCGGACAGCGGCTTAGTTTAAGCCGAGCCTCCCAATTTACGGAATATTAAGGTCTGAAAATGCAAGAAGCCCGAGGAGCGACTGCCCCCGGACTTCCCGTTATAGTATAACCGAAGTGCTATATCAGATGCACTGGCTTATCAGGTTCGGCACATCAGCGACCGATGTCTCAATCCACTGGTAGATGCAGCTTACAAGACCGATAAACACGATACCCGCAACGCAAATCCACATTCCGGCACGCTCCGAAAGCGTTGAACGGAACTTCTCGATAGTCGGCTCCTCGGGGGAAACCCACATAGCCTTGACCACGAGGAGGTAGTAGTAGAGTGAAACGATGGTGTTGATCAACGCTATCAGCACAAGCACGTAGAGAGCTACAGAACCAGACTGAGTGGCTGACGTGAATATCAGGAACTTGCTGAAGAAGCCAGCGAAGGGCGGGATGCCGGCGAGCGAGAACACTGCGAGTGTCATTGCGAATGACAGCCACGGGTTAGTCTTGTGCAGTCCGTTGTAGTCGTCCATGCCGACTTTGCCGGTCTTGTTCTCTATGGCTGCTATCACAGCAAAAACGCCGAGGTTGCTGAACACATACACCAGGATGTAGAACATCATGGAAGTCAGTCCGAGGGTGCTTGCGGCGATTATGCCGAGCATGATGTAACCGGCCTGCGAAACAGAGGAGAACGCCATGAAGCGTTTCATGTTGCGCTGGCGTATTGCGAACAGGTTGCCGACCGTGATAGTCAGGATAATGATTGCATAGAGCATCCATTCCCATACCTGGCTGTAAACAGTGCCGAACACCTGAACGAAAATGATGAAGAATGCAAACGCGGCAGAGCCTTTGGAGATGACCGAAAGGTAGCTGGTGACAGCTGTCGGAGCTCCTTGGTAAACGTCGGCAGTCCAGAGGTGGAACGGCACGAGCGAGAGCTTGAAGCCAATGCCAGCCATCACGAATGCCAATGCTGTTATCAGCATGCCTGAATGAGAGCCGTTCATCACAGCATCAGCGATGTCCGCGAAATAGAGCGAGCCGGTGCCAGAGCAAGCATACACGAATGACAGGCCCATCATGAGGACTGCCGAAGAGAACACTGCCGTCATCACATATTTGATAGCCGCCTCGTTGCTCTCGTAGCGTTTCTTGTCGAAAGCCACCATTGCCGCGAGGGGAAGCGATGCAGACTCGAGACCGATGATGAAGAGCAGGAAGTGGCGCGCGCTTATCATGAGGTACATGCCGAAGAGCGTCACGAACAGCAGCTCGAAGAACTCAGCCTTGCGCAGCTTGCCGGATTCGGTGTCTGACCAGCGTATAGCCTGCAGCAGGACGATGAACACGCCGAGGTTCAAGACATTCTTTATCGCCATTGTCGCGCTGTCGTTGACATACATGCCCTCAAAGGCATCTACGCCGCAGCGTGGGATGAACCACATAGCCACCGTAGCCACGCCAAACAGGATGACGGCAAGCGGAGTGACTGCGGCTTTCGCACGGCTACCTGAGAATGTATCGAACAAGAACACTATCAGGAATACACCGAGTACTATTAGCTCGGGAAACATTGTTCCGAATTGTGAGTAATCCATTTTCAATCGATTTTATATATTCAATACATTAGGTTTTACTGTGCCACTGCGAGAGCGTTGATGATAGGCTCAAAGCTGTGCTGTATCGTGTCATTGATCCAGTTGGGGAAGCAGCCGATGCCGGCGATGCAGAGTATCAGCACGACGGTTGCTACACGCTCGAACCATGTAGCATCGGTCAGAGCGAGGTGATGCTCGTCCTGAACAGGGCCGTGGAGGAGCTTGCCGACTACACGCAGGATGTATACCGCTGTTATCACGATAGAGCAGGTAGCTGCTATCACGAAGCAACGGTGGAACATGTCCGTATGCTCGAAGCTGCCGAAGAAGATTGTCATCTCGGCTACGAAGCCGCTGAGACCCGGCAGGCCTAGCGATGCGAAACCGGCTATCATGTAGCAGACACCGAGGTAAGGCATTATCTTCATCAGGCCGCCCATCTGGCGGATGTCACGTGTGTGAGTACGTCCGTATATCATACCGATGAGAGCAAAGAAGAGGGCTGTCATCAGACCGTGTGAGAGCATCTGCATGATAGCGCCGGTCATTGCCGTGGTGTTGAGCATGAGGATGGCGAAAAGCACCATGCCGCAGTGCGAGACCGACGAGTAAGCGTTGATGTACTTCAGGTCAGTCTGAACGCAAGCGGAGAACGCACCGTAGACGATGCTTATGCCGGTCAGGATGATGAATATCCACGACAGCTCGTTGGCAGCCTGCGGGAGCAGGAAAATAGCGATACGGAAGCAGCCGTAGCCGCCGAGTTTCATAAGCACGCCGGCGTGAAGCATCGACACCGCTGTCGGGGCGCAAGCGTGACCGTCAGGACTCCATGTGTGGAAGGGGAACATCGCACCCAGCACACCGAAGCCGACGAATGTCAGCACAAACAGGTAGTTCTGCCACCCGGCAGGTATCGCGCCGTTATGCGAGATTTCGAGGATGTTCCAAGTCAGCTGCGATGCGTCGGTGCTTGAATGCCAGTAGATGCCGAACAGACCGAGCATCAGGAAGGCCGAGCCGCCCATAAGCATCAGCGTCAGCTTCATCGCCGAATACTCCTTGCGGCCGGTGCCCCAGAAGCCTATCAGCAGGTACATCGGGATAAGAGCCACCTCATAGAACATGAACATGGTGAAGATGTCTATCGAGATGAAGAAACCGAACACGCCGGTTGACAGGAGCGTAAACCAGAGGAAGAAGTTCTTGGGGAGCGGGTTGATTTTCCATGAGGCGAATGTGCCGGCAAACACGATTACCGCCGACAGCATCAGCATCAGCACGGAAATGCCGTCAACACCCACAGCAAGGTTGATATTGAGAGGCTTGTACCAGCACCAAGAGCCGGTATAGAGCATTTCGTCGGTCACACCTGCCGCACGCTGTCCCAGGAAGTCAACACAGAGCCAGATGGCCAATGCCATCAGTATCGTGCTGCCTATCACCATCACCGTGCGGATAGCCTTCATACTGCTGTTGCGGCACAGGCCTAATCCTATCAGCATGAGGACAGGAACTATTACAAACCAGATTAAGATATTTGAAAACATAATCGAAGATTTTTCTGCTAAGCAATATGAGGTTAGAGTAGACAAATCCAGGTGATACCCGCAAGCAGCGCAGCGCCGATGAAGTACCATACGACGTAGGTCTGTATAGCACCGCTCTGCATGCCCTTGATAGCGACAGAGGCGCGGTTGGTGATTTTGGCGAAGCCGTCCATGGTAGCGTCGATGACATGACGGTCAAACCATGCGATGCTGCGGCAGATCACGTTGAAGATGAACTTGTGGGTAATGAACATATAAATCTCGTCCCAGTAGAAGCGGCGGTGAGCTGCCTGCCACAGGCCGGGCATGGCGTTCTTGAGCTTGCTCGGGATAGAGTTCTTCTTGCGGTACATTACCGTCGCGAGTGCGATAGCCGCAATAGCGACAACGAGCGAAACCGAGGCGACTGTCGGGTCAATGTGAATTTCGTAAGCCTCGCGGTTCCAGGTCACGAACTCGCCAAAGGGTATGAAACCAGCCACGCAGGAAACGACTGCGAGGATGATGAGCGGCAGCGACATCTGCCACGGAGCATCATGCGGACGGTGCTCCTTGTGGTGAGGATTGTCCTCCCACCAGAAGATGAGGTAGTAGAGACGGAACATATAGAAGGCGGTCAGGCCGGCTACCATAGTCATCCATGCGCCCCAGAACCAGTGGTTGGAGAACATCGCGCTCAGCATCTCATCCTTGGAGAAGAAGCCGGCGAAAGGCCAGATACCCGCAATGGCGAGACAGCCGATGAGGAACGTCCAGTGAGTGATAGGCATATACTTGCGCAGACCGCCCATGGCAGTGTAGTCGTTGGAGTGGACTGCATGTATCAATGCACCGGCACCGAGGAACAGCAACGCCTTGAACATAGCGTGCGTGAACAGGTGGAACATCGAGGACATGTATCCGAGGCCCTCATGCAGTTCAGGACGCGCCACGCCGAGCGACACCATCATGAACGCAATCTGAGAAATAGTCGAGAACGCCAGCACTCGCTTGATGTCAATCTGGCAGCAAGCCACGACTGCAGCGTAGAATGCCGTAATCGCGCCGATGACAGTAATGAATGTCAGGGCGACCTCCTCGAGCAGGTAAATCGGGAACATACGAGCCACCAGGTAAACACCGGCGACAACCATTGTTGCAGCATGGATAAGCGCAGACACCGGGGTCGGGCCTTCCATTGCATCAGGCAGCCAGATATGCAGCGGCATCATTGCAGACTTGCCCATACCGCCGACAAAGATGAGTATCAACGCCCAAGTCAGCGCAGAGCCGCCGAGGAATGTCGCTCCGCCGGTTGACGCCAGCACATTCTGCGGGTCGCTGGTCATCGGGATAAAGTCAAACGTGTTGGTATAGAACGACAGCACGAGGATACCGATGAGGAAGCCAAGGTCTGCAAAACGTGTGACGATAAACGCCTTCTTGCAGGCCGAGACTGCTGACGGCAGCTTGTAGTAGAAACCGATGAGCAGGTAAGAGGAGACACCCACAAGCTCCCAGAATATGTACATCTGGAAAATGTTGGTGGCAACCACCAGCCCGAGCATAGAGAACGTGAAGAGCTGCAGGAATGCGTAGAAACGCTGGAAGCCCTTCTCGCCGTGCATATAACCCCAGCTGTACAGGTGCACCATGAAGGAGATTGTCGTGATGACTACGAGCATCATTGCCGAAATCGGGTCGAGCAGGAAGCCGAGCTTAACGACAAGCGTCTGCGTGAACGCGAGCCAGGTATAGTCAAATACGGCTACTTGCAGCCGCTCTCCGTCGGCAGCTATGAAACTGGGATCTCCCGAGAAGAAGTAGGTGTAGGCGACAGTATACGCCAGCACCAGGGTGACACCCATACCGAGTATGCCAAGGATACCGGCACATTTGTGCGACATCTTGACACCCAAGATACCTAAGACAAGGAACATCGTGATAGGTATCGCCAGAATCAGAATAGGTAATGTAATGTCCATATCTTAGAATTTCATTTTCTTGATTTCATTTACATCAGTGTTTCCTACCGCACGATAGATGTTGATGATTATCGCAATTGCAATGGCAGTCTCTGCTGCTGCAATGGCGATGGAAAAGAGCGTGAAGAACATGCCCTCCATTTGCTCGGGAAACAGGAAACGGTTGAATATCACGAAATTCAGGTCGGCAGAATTGAGCATCAATTCAAGCGAGATGAGAATCGCGATAAGATTTTTGCGGGTTACGAACCCGAAGACGCCGCAGACGAACATTATTACGCTGGGCACAAGATACCATAATATGCTTAAGTCCATGGGCCGTTATTTTTTGCGGGCGACTACGATGCCGCCGATTATACATGCCAACAGCAGTACGCTGACTGCCTCAAACGGAAGCAGGTACTGGAACTTGCCTGTACCGAGCAGAGCCGTGCCTATCTGCTCCATGTTCACATCACTGCGCGACAGGGCATCGGTGAGGGTGATGTCCTGTGCAACAGGCATGGTAAACAGGGCTGCAAGGAGCAGGACAGCACCGATGACGGAGCAGCTGATACCGATGATGCGCTTGTGCGACGTGAGCAGTGAGGTCTTGTCATCAGGACGATGAGTCAGCAATATCGAGAACACAAACAGCACCATAATGCCGCCAGCGTATACCGCTATCTGCACTGCGCCGAGGAACTGGTAGCCGAGCTGGAAATACATCACGGCAGTCGCGAGCAGGACAAACAGCAGATAGGTGGCGGAACGTAAGATCTTGCGAGACCTGACAGTCATCACCGAAAAAACGGCGATGACGATAGCCGTCACGCAGTACAAGATAATATTTCCTACAGAGTCCATTATGTAATATTATTTATTTTCTTCGTTAGGTGTCGCGGGCTTGTCCGCAGGTTTCGGCGCGTCAGCCTTGGGTGCAGCGGCAGGTGCAGGCTTGGGAGCGGGCAGCGGCGGATTTTCAAGGCCGGCGTTCAGCTCCTTGACCAATTTATCGCGTGTGAAAACAGCCTGCTCGAAGTCATTGGAAAACTCGAGTGCACCCTGCGGGCAAGTAGTCACGCACAGCATGCAGAATGTGCAGCTGCCCAGGTCGTAGTGGTACTTGTCAAGCACTCTCTTCTTCTTGCCGTCGGGCAGGTCGATCATCTTGTTGTCAAGCTTGATTGTGCCGTTGGGGCAGTTCATCTGGCAAATGCCGCAAGCGATGCACTTGTGATGCCCGTCCACATTTTTCAACGTCAGGCAAGCGCGGAAACGCTCGGGTATCTCGAGTGTCTCCCGGTTCTCAGGATAACATTCGGTGATTTTCTTGGTGACAAGCTCCTTGCCGGTAACAGTCATGCCTGTTACCAGAGAGGTAATGCCCTTGCCTACCGAGGTGAAATATTCTTTGATGCTACTCATAAAAAATAGTTCGAAAAGATTAGTCGAGAATTAAAGTCAATGTTGTACCTGGCCGCCGAGGATGTCAAGCAGCTCGGTGGTGATGCTCTGCTGGCGCAGTTTGTTGTATTCGAGCTGAAGCTCTTCAAGCAGCTTGCGGGCGTTGTCATTCGCGCTCTGCATTGCCATCACGCGGGCTGCCTGTTCAGAGGCGCGGTTCTCGAGCGTGATCTCCTGCATTGCCGAAAGCACAAACATCGGCAATACCTGACGGAAGATGCTGTCAGCACCTGGCTCGAATATGTACATCTTGTTTTCGTCTTTGACAGGCATAGTCGCCTCCTTGGCAATAGCCGCGCTGTCCACGGGGAGCATCTGCTCGTATTTGAGACGCTGACGCGCCATCGATATGAAGTTGGTGTAAACCGAGTACACCACGTCGAAGTCATGGTTGAGGAAGCCCTCTTGGAGCTTCATGGTGAAGGCATTGACAGCCGCGCCGTCCATTTTGGAGTCGACGCCAGCCTCACGCACCACCAATATGTCGCCGTCCTGAAGCTTCGAGACAGCCTTGGCTATCTTGCGTCCGACGGGATAGATGACAAACTTGGCGGCGTTGCCGTACTTGTCTCGCATCTCGTTGATGACCGAGAGCGTATGCTTGAACACATTCATATTGTAGGCGCCGCAGAGACCGTCGTCGCTGCCGTATGCCACCAGGCATATTGTCTTGACCTCACGGGTCTCTATGAGCGGGGAGTTGAACGATTCACCCGACTCCAGAATGTGCCCCATGATGGACTGTATCTGGTTCTTGTACGGGAGAAGCTGACGCAGCGACTGTTCAAACTTATGAACCTTGGCCGACGAAATCATCTTCATCGCACCCGTAATCTTCTCTGACGAGGAAACGGAACCAATCCTGGTTTTAAGTTCTCGTAATGTTGCCATTGAATGTGTTGGTAGATTAAGTTTAAGTTGTTTGGGGTTGTTGCCGGCGGGGTGTCATTGGCGGCGCCCCGCCGGATATAGGATAGTTAGGTTTGGAATCAGTCTTTGTACTTTGCAGCTACTTCTTCAGCGCACTTGCGGAGCTTCTCCTCGATTTCGGGGGTCAGCTTGCCGGCACGCAGTTGCTTGAGCACTTCCTCGTCATAGCGTGACTTGACAAGCTGGAGGAACATCTCCTCAAACTCGGGCACCTTGTCGAGGGGTACGTTCTCGAGCAGACCATTAACGCCGCAATATATCACAGCCACCTCGTTCTCGACAGCCCAGGGCTTGTACTGCGGCTGGATGAGGAGCTTCTGGTTCTTGCGGCCACGGTCGATGACCTTGGCGGTAACGGGGTCGATGTCGCCGCCGAACTTGGTGAACGACTCGAGCTCGCGGAACTGGGCCTGTGCAATCTTCAGCGTACCTGCGACCTTCTTCATACACTTGATCTGGGCGTTACCGCCGACACGCGATACGGAGATACCCACGTTGATGGCAGGACGGATACCCTGGTTGAAGAGTGCAGACTCGAGGAAGATCTGACCATCGGTAATCGAAATCACGTTGGTCGGGATATATGCCGACACGTCACCGGCCTGAGTCTCGATGATAGGAAGTGCAGTCAGCGAACCGCCGCCCTTGACCATAGGCTTGAGAGCCTCAGGCAGATCGTTCATAGAGGAAGCCACCTCCTGGTTGTCGATAATCTTCGCTGCACGTTCCAACAGACGCGAGTGCAGGTAGAAGATGTCACCGGGATAAGCCTCACGGCCGGAAGGACGCTTCAGCACGAGCGATACCTCACGGTATGCGACAGCCTGCTTAGACAGGTCATCGTAAACGATGAGGGCATCACGGCCAGTATCGCGGAAGAACTCGCCGATTGCTACACCTGCAAACGGCGCGAGGTAGCGCATCGAAGAGGAGTCGGAAGCGGAAGCGGCAACGACGACTGTATACTCCATTGCTCCGTGCTTCTCGAGCGTATGCACGAGAGCAGCAATAGAGGAGGCTTTCTGTCCTATAGCCACATAAATACAGTAGACAGGCTTGCCGTCGAGGTAGTTCTGACGCTGGTTGATGATAGTATCAACGGCGATGGCAGTCTTGCCGATCTGGCGGTCGCCGATGATAAGTTCGCGCTGGCCGCGGCCGATGGGGATCATCGAGTCAACGGCCTTAAGACCGGTCTGCAGCGGCTGGGTCACAGGCTGGCGGAAGATGACACCGGGAGCCTTGCGCTCCAACGGCAAGTTAATGCGGTCTCCGGATATCGGCCCTTTGCCGTCCACCGGCTCGCCGAGGATGTTGATGACACGTCCCAACAGGCCCTCGCCGACGGGGATAGATGCGATTTCACCCGTGCGACGCACCGACATATTTTCGGTGACAGAGTTAACGTTGTTGAGCAACACTACACCAACATTGCTTTCTTCCAGGTTGAGAGCGACGCCCTTGACACCATTCTCAAACTCTACAAGCTCATTTGCCCGGACATTGTCGAGGCCGTAAACGTGAGCCACACCATCGCCGACATCGAGGACAGTACCGACTTCGTCGAACTTTGCCTTGGAGCTGACGCTTTCGAGCTCTTGTTTCAGTATATCAGATATTTCGCTTGGGTTAAGCATCTTAGTTGCTGGATATTAAGGTATGACTTATTTGTTCGATTTCATTGTTAAGGGAGGCATGGAGGGGGTTGTTGTCAACATCGATGACAAACCCGCCGATGATGTCAGCATCCACCCTGTGACGTATCTCCAGTTCGCGGCCGGGATAGGCCTTGCGCACCAGGGAATCAATTCGGTTACGCGCCTCCTCGCCGAGCTGCGAGGCAGTGACGATATCGACGCTTGAAATTTTGTTGACGCGGCGATATATCTTGCGGAACTCGAGAGCCATCTGGAAAGCGAACTCCTCCCGGTTGTGATTGAGAATAAGGTCAATGAACGACTTGTAGACCTCATCAGCCCCGTCAGCAGCGGCGATGAGCAAACGGCGCTTGTCATCGCGGCCGACAAATGGATTAGCCAAGACCTTGCTAAGGCTCGGGTTACTCTCAAAGGAGGCTATGACAGACTTCATCACGTCATAGACCTGCTTCGTCTTCTTCGTGTCCTCGGCATGCTTGAACAATGCCATGGCATATCTCTGTGGGATAAGACCGTCGTACATGAGGTTAGTTATTCTCGATTTCGTCTAACAATTTATTGACAAGCTCGCTCTGTGCCTCGTCAGACTTCATCTGGCGGCGCACCACCTTTTCAGCAATTTCAATAGCGAACTTGCTCACTTCGTTCTTGAACTGCAGTTCGGCTTCTTTGCGTGACTGGTCGATTGCCACCTTGGCGGCATCCATGACCTTCTGGGCTTCCTGCGAAGCCTCGTTGCGGGCATCCTCGATGATCTGAGTCTTCATCTTGGCTGCCTCACGCAAGATTTCCGCCTGCTGTTTCTGTGCCTCGCTGATGTATTTCTCAGCTTCAGCACGCGCATTGTCAAGCTGCTCCTTTGCCTCGCGAGCATATTCGACACCCTTGTCTATGGTGTCGGCGCGTGATTCCATTTGACTGATAATCACAGGCCAACCCCATTTCAAAAGGATCACGAACAGCACTACGAATGCAACGAACATCCATATTACCAATCCGCTGTCAGGCGTGAACAATTCCATTAATCCTGATGGTTTATGAGATTAGAGGAAGAGTGCCAGAGCAGAAACGATGACTGCGAAGAGGGCAACACCCTCGACGAGAGCCGCGATTACGATCATCGAGCTGCGGATGTCGCCGGCAGCCTCAGGCTGGCGTGCGATAGCCTCCATGGCAGATGAACCGATTTTGCCGATACCCAGACCGGCTCCGATTGCTGCAATACTTGCTCCGAGAGCTGCACCAAGTGCGGCAAGTGATTCCACCGCTAAAATCATTGATAACATAGTAATTCCTTGTTTTTGTGTTATTTGTTATTGATATTTTTCCTTGTGTTGGGTTATGCCTTTGCTATTGCGGCCTCCTGTGCTTCATGCTCATGCGGGTTCTCGTGTGACATACCTATGAACATGGTGGAGAGCATCGTGAATACATACGCCTGAATGAAGCTGACAAGAACGTCGAGCAACAGCATAAAGACAGTGAAGAGTATCGACACCACGAGCGAACCGCCGGTAGCGGCAGCCCCAAACGCGGTGAAGATGAATATCAGCGACACCAGTGTGATGACGATGATATGGCCGCCCATCATGTTTGCGAAAAGACGCACACAAAGCGCAGCGGGCTTGGTGAACACGCCAAACACCTCAATGAGCTGCATGATGGGTATGGGGAACTTGAGGAACATCGGCACATCTGGCCAAAAGATTTCCTTCCAGTAGTGCTTGCTGCCACGGATATTGGTGACAATGAACGTGAGCAGCGCAAGCACGAGGGTAACGGCAATATTGCCTGTCAGGTTTGCGCCGCCAGGGAAGATGACTATCAGCCCCAGAAGGTTCATTGTCAGGATGAAGAAGAAGCAAGTGAGGAGGAACGGGCCGAACCTCTTGGCCTTGCTGCCGAGCGTGCTTTTGATGACGCCGGTATAGACGAAATCGATGAGCATCTCCATGAAGCCCATGCCCTTGCGGGGGGCCTTGAAGCCCTTGCGGCGATAGTAGCGAGCAACTGAAATCACCCAGATTGACACGAAAATCACGGTCAGTATGAGGGCAAGGACATTCTTGGTAATGGAGATGTCGAAAGGTTTTGACTCGCGGTAATACTGTCCGTCGAAATAGACATATCCGTCCACGACAGCGTGCTCGCCCTCGCCGGCATCGCCGATTTCTGCAGCCTTGGCCTCAACGTCCGACTGCTCAGCAGCATCGAGAGGGAAGCACTGGACTACCTTGTTCTTGTTGCTGCTGGCATGGGCGATGACGAAATTGTATGTTTTGCCGTCGCGCTTCTCGGAGTACATCACCGGCACAACTTCCTCTTTCTCCTTGCCGTCCTCGCCGGCAACTGATTTCAGTTCGGTGAGGCGGGACGAAGAGAAGCAGAACCAGTTGCCGTCCTCGGTCCTGACAATTACGGGAAGCGGTATCCTGCTGGTGTGGCTGAAAGGCACTTCCCAGCCGTAGCCATCGCCGAGGTGGTGGAAAATGATCTCCTTGACGTTGACCTGGCCGCCCTCGCTGCCGCCGCTGGCGTATGCCGGGCATGACACGAGGAATGCGAGCATCAGGGAGAACAATATGGTTATTTTTCTTGACATCGTTTATGCTGTTAGAATATACAGACGGAGATGATGTTATTGTCAACATCAGCCAGTCCCCCGGTAATCGCGTAGGCGTGTTCGTCGCCCTGCGGGGTGCGGTAGGCGACTTTGCCCTTCACGAGCACGGAAATGAGCGAGGCGTGGTTGTTTAGCACGGTGAACGAGCCGAGTTCCCCAGGAAGGGTAACGGCCTCCACCTCGCCGTGGAAGACTACCTCATGTGATGAAATGATCTCGAGTGTCATGGTCAGGACAATTGAAATGAAAATTACTTGACCTCCTCGAGCATCTTCTTGCCCTTGGCGATAGCCTCGTCGATTGTGCCGACGTTGAGGAACGCCTGTTCGGGATATTCGTCCATTTCGCCGCTGAGAATCATCTTGAAGCCACGTATGGTTTCCGAGAGGGGAACCATCACACCTGGAAGGCCGGTGAACTGCTCTGCCACGTGGAACGGCTGCGAGAGGTAACGCTGTGCACGGCGTGCACGCGCTACGACCAGCTTGTCCTCGTCGCTCAACTCGTCAACACCGAGGATAGCGATGATGTCCTGAAGCTCGTTGTACTTCTGGAGAAGCTGCTTGACCTGCTGTGCCACATTGTAGTGCTCCTCGCCGATGATGTTCGGGTCGAGGATACGTGACGTGGACTCGAGGGGGTCAACAGCGGGGTAAATACCGAGCTCGGCAATCTTACGGCTAAGCACGGTGGTCGCGTCGAGGAAGTTGAAGGTAGTCGCCGGAGCGGGGTCGGTCAAGTCGTCAGCAGGCACGTAGATAGCCTGGACTGAAGTGATGCTGCCCTGCTTGGTAGAGGTGATACGCTCCTGTAGGATACCCATTTCCGATGCCAAAGTAGGCTGATAGCCCACTGCAGAAGGCATACGACCGAGAAGTGCAGACACCTCTGAACCGGCCTGTGTGAAACGGAATATGTTGTCGATAAAGAGAAGGATCTCCTTGCCGCCGCCGTCCTGGTCACGGAACTGCTCTGCCACTGTCAGGCCGGAGAGCGCAACGCGGAGACGTGCGCCCGGCGGCTCGTTCATCTGGCCAAACACGAGCGTGGACTGCGACTCGTTGACCTGCTTCATGTCAACGTCATGCAGATTCCATTCGCCCTTTTCCATACCCTCCTTGAACTTGTCGCCATACTTGATGACACCGCTCTCAATCATCTCACGCAGCAGGTCGTTGCCCTCGCGGGTACGCTCTCCCACACCGGTGAACACCGAGAAACCGTTGTGCCCCTTAGCGATATTGTTGATGAGCTCCATGATGAGGACAGTCTTGCCCACACCGGCGCCGCCGAACAGACCGATCTTGCCGCCCTTTGAGTAAGGCTCGAGCAGGTCGATGACCTTGATGCCGGTAAAGAGGATTTCGGTAGAAATGGCCAGGTCGTCAAATGCGGGGGCTGGCTGGTGAATGGCACGCACCTGTGTATCCTGAAGATTTGCCAAGTGGTCAATAGGCTCGCCGACCACATTGAGGAGACGGCCTTTGACCTGTGAACCAGTCGGGACAGAAATTGGTCTGCCGAGGTTCTCGACTTTGACACCACGGCGTACACCGTCAGTACTGTCCATAGCGACACACCGCACTGTGTCCTCGCCGATGTGCTGCTCTACCTCCAGTATGAGGGCCTCGCCATTGTCGCGCTCGACCTTCAACGACGTGTAGATAGGGGGAATGGATTCTTTGCCACAGTCAAACGAGACGTCGATCACCGGGCCTATCACTTGAGTTACTGTTCCGAAATTAGCACTCATCTTGTTGTTTGATATTTTATAGGGGTATTGTTATTTACTTATGTGTGTTTAGAAGTGCCAGCCGAGAGCCACGAGGACTGCCATCACCACGAGGTTGACAAGCGAGATGGGCATGAGGTACTTCCATTCAAATGAGAGCATCTGGTCGATACGGATACGCGGGAAAGTCCACTTGAACCAGATGATGATGTACGAGATGAAGAACGCCTTGGCGAGGAACCACACGATGCCGGGGATATAGTCCATGGCATTGTTGAACGCCTCGAGGCCGGGGATGTGCAGAGGCATCCAGCCGCCGAGGAACATCAGCGTGGCTATGCCGGAGACGATGAACAGGTTCAGGTATTCAGCCAGGTAGAAGAAACCGAAGTGGATACCGGAATACTCTGTGTGATAACCGGCGGTAAGCTCGTGCTCTGCCTCGGGAAGGTCAAACGGGCCGCGGTTGGTCTCGGCAGTAGCGGCAATCAGGTAAACGATAAACGCTATGACTGCGGGGATGTGGCCACGGAATATGAACCAGGCTTTCTCCTGTCCGTCAACAAGATCGGTAATGTTCATTGTGCCGGCAAAAACGATGATAGAGAGCAGCGCAAGACCCATGGATAGCTCGTAGCTGACCATCTGCGCACCGCTTCGCATCGCGCCTATGAGCGAATACTTGTTGTTGGAAGACCATCCGGCCAGCAGTATACCGAGGATGCCGACCGACGAAACGGCAGACACGAAGAATATACCGATGTTATAGTCGATGATCTGCAAGCCCTTGCTCCAGGGGAGACACGCCAGCATCACTACTGAAGAGGTGATGATGATGTACGGAGCGAGCTTGAAGAGGAATTTATCTGTTCCCTTGAGGGGGATAAGCTCCTTTATGAGGATTTTGAACATGTCGGCAAACACCTGACATACACCCCACTTGCCTACACGCATCGGGCCAAGGCGGCACTGGAACCATGCGCAGAGCTTGCGCTCGTAGAGGATATAGAAGAGCGCGAGAAGGGCGTAAACCAAAAGGACAAGCACTCCTATCACGATACACTCAATGACGGTAGCGGCCCAGCCGGGCAGGAAACCCGTCAATAGATCATTGAACCAAGAGGTGACTACACCAAAATCAAACATGGGTTATATGAGTCTTATAAGGTGATGTAAAATGGGGATTATCTGTCGATGTCGGGGATGACGAAGTCGAGTATCGCCTCAATGGTGATGAGGTCGGCTATCATGTGTCCGCGTGTGCAGAGGTCTACGACACCTGTCAGGTTGAAGCATGGGCTCTGGAAGTGCACACGGTACGGTGTCTTGGCTCCGTCAGACTCGATGTACACACCGAATGTGCCACGGCTGGCCTCCACCTGCTGATACCAGTGGCCTACAGGCAGCTTGATGAGCTTGGGCACCTGTGCGCGTACCGGACCCTCGGGTATGTTGTCCACGAGCTGCTCGAGTATCTGGCATGACTGCTCAATCTCGCGCATACGCACCATGTAACGTGCGAACGAATCGCAGCCTTCCTCGAGGACTTCGTCAAACTTGACCTTGCCGTAAGCGGCATACGGGTGCTTGAGGCGGCAGTCGCAGCTGAAGCCCGAACCGCGTCCCGAAGGACCGGTAATGGCATAGTTGATTGCGTTGTCGCGTGACAGGATACCCACGCCCTTCATGCGGTTCTGGGCGATGATGTTGCCGGTGAACAGTCTGTGGTATTCTTTCAGACGCTCGGGCATGATAGCCAGCAGAGCCTTGACATCCTTGACGAAATCGGGGTGAACGTCAGCCATTACACCGCCGATGACATTGTAGTTCATCGACATGCGTGCGCCGCAAGTCTTGTCGAAGATGTCGAGTACCTGCTCGCGCTCGCGGAAACCGTAGAAGAACGCTGTGGTCGCGCCGAGGTCCATGCTGGCGCAGCCGAATGAGAGCAGGTGCGAAGAGATACGCATCAGCTCGTCCATCATCGTGCGTATGACCACTGCACGCTCGGGAACCTCGATGCCGAGAGCCTTCTCGATGCACATACAGAGGCAATGGCGGTTCATGTGAGCAGCCATATAGTCCATACGGTCTGTGAAGTGAAGCATCTGCGGATAGCCGAGCCCCTCGCAGAGCTTCTCGATGCCGCGGTGGATGTAGCCAGAAACTATGTCAACCTTCTTTATTATTTCGCCGTCGAGCGAGCAGCGGAAACGCATCACACCGTGGGTGGAGGGGTGCTGCGGTCCGACGTTGATAACATACTCGTCAGAGCCGAACACCTTGCGCTCCTCGCGGACTACAGAGCCGTCAGGCTGCTCTATGTATGCGCAAGTGTCGTCCTCGTTCTCCTCGTCGTTGAGACGTATGGGGTTGAGTTCGGGATTTGCGTCATAGTCCTTGCGGAGGGGGTAGCCGACCCAGTCGTTGCGCAGGAAGAAGCGGCGCATGTCCGGGTGGTTGATGAATTTTATGCCGTAGAAGTCATACACCTCGCGTTCCTGGAAGTTGGCGACAGCCCAGATGTCAGAGACTGAATGTACCATCGGGTCCTCGCGGTCGTCGGCAAGCACCTTGACAGTGAGCATCTGCCAGTCGCGAGTGGTTGAAGTGAGGTAGTATACGACACCGAAAGCGTCCTTCCAGTCCATGCCGACAACGGCGGAGAGGAGGTCAAACTTCAGCTCCTTGTCATCGCGCAGGGCGAGGGCGAGGGTGTGCCATGATTTATCGGGGACAGTCACCTCGAGCACCTCGCCGTCGGCGAAAGTGGCATCGGGGCAGATTTTACCGATTATGGATTGTATATCGCTCATGATGTGTGATAGATGACGTGGTTGATAAATCCTTGTAATATAGGGTTAGATTTGGCCTCTCTCCTCTGGATGCTCGCGGAAGAAGTCATCAATTTTCTCCTTGCGGTTCGCTCCGCCGAAAAATTTCTGCACCTTGATTTTGCGCTGCAGCTGCATCAGGCCGTAGAACATAGCCTCGGGACGCGGAGGGCAGCCTGGCATATAGACATCGACGGGGAGAATCTTGTCAACGCCGTCGAGTACGGCATACGAGCCTTTGAACGGGCCTCCGGAAACGGCGCAGCTGCCGGCAGCGATTACGTATTTGGGTTCGGCGAGCTGCTCATAGAGACGGCGCAAAACCGGAGCCATACGCTTCACGATAGTGCCCTGCACCATGATGAAGTCAGCCTGGCGCGGCGAGTTGCGGGCGACCTCGAAACCGAAGCGGGCCATGTCGTAACGAGCCGCGCCGAGGCACATGAACTCAATGGCGCAGCAGCTCGTGCCGAAGCAGAAGGGCCACAACGAGTTTGCCCGCCCCCAGTTGATGAGGCGGTCAAATGTACCTACCACTACGTTGGCTCCAGTGGCGTTCAGTTCCTCTACGAGCTTCGTGATATACTCGTTGTCCTTGAAGTCCTCAAAGGGGATGCTTTTAATCTTGGGATTTTTCATAACCATTTAAGCGCTCCTTTGCGCCATGCGTATGCTAAACCTAAAGCGAGAATGAAAAGGAAGACCCCGATGCACAACAGCCCCTGCATGCCCAAATTGCGTGTCACCACTGCCCAGGGATAGAGGAAAACTGTCTCGACATCGAAAATGAGGAAGAGGATAGCGAAAATATAGTATCCGGCCTTGAACTGAATCATGCTCTTGCCGCGTGTGGGTATACCGCACTCGTAAGGCTCGGACTTTTTCACTGAGAACGACCTCGGGGAAATCAGTTTGGCAATCAAAAGCGCGGCAAACACCAGAAAGATGCCCGTGATGGCAGCTGTAATGGCGAGCGCTCCGTTGCTTATTTCCAACAGTAGATTCATATAATCGTTTATATATTAGTTAGTTACAAAACCCGCATCATCATCTGACGCGAATTTCCAGTTTTTATGCGTGCAAAGTTACCTAATTTTTGCAAATTCACAAAGCCCAACCGCGTATATAATTGCTAAAAAACTCCCCCATCTCGTCAGATGACAACGAGACGGGGAAGCCCGAGAAGCCAGATTGCAATATTAATTGCAATCTCACATGGGAAATGCAGACAATTTCCCTTTATTGAAGCAGAGAGGTGTCAATTAGATATTTGCCCTGAAACGATGCAGCATACGTGCCGCGTGCAGTGGGTATCGAGAACTCTACCTTGGCAGCAGTCAGGTCGTCACTTGTGCTGGTCATGCGGAATGTGGCGAAAGTGTAAGCCGGGTAGGGAGTGCCCTCTGCCATGGTGCAGGGAACGACATCGGTGCCTGCGATTTCATAGCCGAGGTTGGTAGGCCGCACCTTAAGCCCATCTATGCGCAGGTTCAGCTCGGGCGCAGCTGCCGCATCAGAGAACTTCGCGTTGTAGATGAACAGCGAGGCGGTCATCGCAGAGCCATCGATGATGAAGCGGTACATGGGCTTGTCTGTAGTGAACTTCTGGGTTTCGGCATCCCCCTCCTGGGATATTGTTGTAGTCGTGTAGCCGGTGTAAACGGCATCAGCAGGGAATGTGCGCACCATGTAGTGGCCGTATGTGTAATATGCCATCATTGCCATCGTGGTTTTGAACGCCGGGCTGCCATGGGGAGCTGTCACAGGAGGCGTGTTGAAGGCCTGGGTCAAGCGCACATCGAAGCCCTTGATTTCGCCGCCGTCGGTCGTCGGTGCAGTGAGCGCAGACATGTGGTACGCGAAATTGTCAAACTTGTATCGTGTGTCAGGGACACTGAATGAAATCTCCTCGTTGGCGACAGGCACATCCACGCCAGCAACGCCCATTTTCGTGTCGGTGTAGTCGATATGGATGCGGTACGTGGTTTCGGCTATTTTGCTGTTCTCCGCGCCGTTGACGTCCATGTCGGTCACGAGGTTCAGCATCTGCACGCCGAACGTCTGCTCCATGTTGTTGCCCTTGTCATTGTCGCACGAAGTGCCGGCGAGCAACGCCGCCACCGCAATTGAGGCAAGTACTGTTTTGTTCATGTCGTAAAAGTATTTTTGTTGTATTCTTGTTAGTTTCCATTCATCAGAACGAGAGGCGCAGCGTCGCGCCAAAGCGCAGCGGCCTCCCCCTCTGCACAAACTCATTGCCTATGGAGACGAAGTAAAACGTCGAGAAGCGCGTGTCAGTCAGGTTCTCGCCCCACAGTTGCAGTGAGGCGCATCCCCGGCGTAGAGTCACCGACGCGCCGAGCTGCGCATACAGCGGTTGGGAGAGGGTGTTTGCCTCATTCCAATATATATCGCCTGCTGCACGCACGTTCACATCTGCCGTAATGTCGTCAAGCAACGCGCCGCCGCAGTCGCGGCGGTAAACGGCCTGCGCAAAAACAGTGTTCTGCGGCGCATACGGCACGCGCTTGCCACGGTAGTCGGCGATGCCGTTGTTGAACTTGCGGAAACGGGCGTCGGTATATCCGTAGCCGAAGCAGAACGAGAACGGCCCTACCCTGTCAACAGACAGCTGCACTTCCGCGCCGAAGCTGCGCGTCCTGCCGGCGTTGGTCATCATGCGTCCTGTAGTGTTGCCGTTGGGGAACACCGTCAGCTGCTGGTCTCGGCAGTCTATGTAGAACAGAGCCGCGTCGCCGCGCAGCCGTCCGTCTGCCGTCCGCAGGTGTGCGCCCACCTCGTAATTCCAGCTTTTCTCGGGGCGGTAGCCCACTACTTCGTCCACGTCATAAGTGGCATTGATGCCCATAAGCCCCATGAGGTCTTGCTGAAGGATGTCGCTGAACATCTGTGTGTTGAAGCCGCCGGCTTTGTACCCCTTCGACACCGTGGCGTATACATTATTGTCCGCAGAGCCGTCGAGTGAGTACATGACAGCAAATTTAGGCAGCAGCTCCACGAAACTGCGCGACAGACGCCCGTTCTCGTCGATGTTCACATCTATATGCGCATACGGCGCCGTGCTGCCGTCCTCGACAGTCTGCAACACGGTGTAGCCGCTGCGGCAGCCGCTGCGGTAGCGCATGCGCACATGCTCATAGTCCAGACGCAACCCGGCAGTAAACCGCCACCGGCCAACCGTGAAGTTGGATTCATGGTATGCTGCCGCGCCTGCTGTCGGTATCGTGAACGAGCTGTTGAGCGGAAACGAGCGCGTATCCCACGCTATAGGGTACTGCGGGTTGGCTGCGTTGCGGTATTTCTCTATCAGCTGGCTTATGCCGTAGTCAAGAAACGTTACCGGGGCATCCATGTCGAGATGCTTGTAAAAGCCGAACACGCCCGCCGTCCAGCTGTAGAAGCCGGCATTGCCGCGTGCCACGACCTCCTCTGTCACTCCCGTTTCACGCTTCTTCTGCGTGAGCGTGAAATAGGACAGCGGCAGGAAATCCTGGTCAAGGGTCATGTTGTCGTCCAGGTACTGCACCGAGGTCATTGATGTCAGCGAAACGCCAGGGAGCAGCCAGCGCACAGTCAATCCGTCGCTGAGGCAGAAACGGCGGTAGAAGCACGTGTCATTGTACTCTATGCGACCTGTGCCGAGATATTCGTATGGATAGCCGCCCTGATGCAGGCCGCTCACAGCAAAAGTATTGGAGAGGCTCATGCTGTCCGAAGGCCGCCATTCGTATTTCAGCCGGGCGTTCCACAGACGCTCCCTGTCAGCCTTCTCTCCAGTGTACTCGTTGCGAAACCACCCGTCGCTGTATGAATAGCCGGCCGTAACGGAAATGCCCATGTCGTCGCCGATGCGGCCGTACCACCCGGCCGACACCTTGCCTGCAAAACCGTTGCCGACGGCAGCCGCCACGCGCACTCCCTGATACGCCAGCGGCGAGAGCGTGCTGATGTTTATCTGCCCTCCCATGGTGTTGCGGCCGTAAAGTGTGGACTGCGGGCCGCGAAGCATCTCGACACGCGAGATGTCGGCGATGTCAAGGTCGTATGCGTCCTTGCTGAGCACCGGCACGTTGTCGATGCTCAAGCCTACTGCCGGCTGGTCGATGCGTGCGCCCAGACCCCTCACATAAATTGATGATGTCATGCGCGAACCATAGTCGGGAATGAACAGGTTAGGCACAAGGTCAGAAATCCCCTTGACCGCCGCTACATTCAGCCGCTCTGTCTGCACCGCTGTCACCAGCGACGACGACATCGGCAGTGACTGCAAATCCTCTGACTGCTTTATCGCCGTGACTACCAACTCATTGAGTGCGACAGTATCGACAGCCGCCTCCTCACTGTATGAGACGAGGCTGCAAAACAGGGAAAGCAAAGCGGCTATGATGCGGTGCTTAAATTTCATACCGTAAAATTACGCAAACACGCCGGTTGCGGCAATACCCAAAAACGATGAAATATAGCCCTGTGCGGCTCTGTCAATGGAACAAGCGAGAGAGGATGCGGCGGAAGTCCAGCCACCGCTCACGCCGGTCAACGCTGTCTGTCAGTTCGGCGGCGTTTACATCGACGCCGGCACTGCGCCAGAAAGGATCGGCAAGTTCACGCTGCATGAAGAATTGAGCAGCCTCCGGCGTCCAGCCGCCGTCGATGATGAGGCTGCGGACATAGCGTCTCAGGCGTGCCTCCAGTTCATTGCGGCAGCAATCCTTGTCCTGGCCGCACAGCACCTTGTGAGTATATGCCGTTTTGGCCTCAGCAAGGGCTGAGCAGTCGCAACGGCCGATGCTATCGCCCGAGTTGTAGTTCAGGCCTGCGTAAGACAGGAAGACCATGCTCGCTGCATGGCGCATATACTGCACATTGACCATTTCGGCGGCACTCGCATCGCCGGGGTAATCCACTGAAAGAGCCTCTGCAAGCACCTCGCGGCGGTATATCTTGTCATTCAGCGATGAGGTTATGAGGCTGCCATCGCCGATGAAGCGGGCGTATTTTCGCAACCGGCCGCCATCGATGAGCGCGTCGCTGTCTATCTCGTCAGGCACGCTGTTGCCGTTTTTCACAGGAGTACCCTTAAACCTCCCCACAGAACGCATCTCCGCGAGGTCTGCCCCGGTGCGCTGCATGCACTCCACAAGTCTGGCGGCGGCATCCGGCTCAAGCCATTGCCCAGGGTCGGCAAAGATGACGTATGTGCCTGACGCTTCAGCCACGGCACTGCGCAGCTGTTCCCAGCGCGGGGTCTGCGGCGCCCCCGCGATAAACTTCACCGCAATGCTCCCCTCTTCCTTGGGCAACTTGCGGCGCAACGCCTCGGCATAGCCAAAGAAGCTGCAGTCTGCCACCACAAGCCCGGCATCGGCAAATGTCTGCGCAGCCAGCGCGTTGACACAGCGGCGCAACAACGTGTCGTTGGCGCCTATTGCAAGTATCAGGGAGAGCACTGGTGTCATGGCGAGAGCGTTATGGTCATTGCAGCCGCACCACGCGCACGCCGGGGCAGCCGCGTTTGCGGTATTTCAGGTAGTCGTAGAGCGTGGACTTGTCAAACGTCACCTTACCCTCGCTCGACGAGGCATGGACGATGTAGACACGCCCGTCCTCGATGCGCAGCAGGGCAACGTGGTCAGAGTCGAGGCCGTCACGCGGCGACAGGAAGCTGACCATGTCGCCGTCGCGCAGCAGTGCCACTATACCCTTGTTTTTGGTCTTCTCCTTGGTAATGTACGGCAGTCGCATCGAGCGCAGCCCCATCTCGATGTCCTGGCAGCGGTTGTAGACGCTGTCGTCGGCAAGCGCGGGGTACAAGCCACGGTTATGCGTCATGAAATACAGGCTTCGGGTGAGGGCGCGTGCGTCCGGCAGTGCCGGGGTCACATCCGTGATGTTGCCACGGTAGACATTGTCGTTTATCCACTCGGTGGTGTAATGCAGCCGCGTGTCATACCCCCCGGCAGTGCCGTGGCGGTAGCGCAGCGACTCGATGTTACGGGCAAACTCGCGCCACGACCTGCCGCCGCTGCGCACTGTCAGGGCGAGCGCATAGCAATTCTCGACAAATGTCACGCAGTCCAACCCGTCAACGTCAATCACCACTTTCTCCTCGGCGCCCTCGAGAGAGCCCGCCACATACGGACGACCCTCCAGCAGACGCGCTGCGGCAAGCACAAGGCTGCCGACCGGCTCGTCGCGGCGGGACATCAGCACATCGAGCATCTCCCCCACCTCGATCGTGTCGCGGTCGCAGTGGAAACGGTATTTGCCGGCAGCCTGCCCAGCAGCGTCACTGCAGACGGCAGCACAGACTGCTGTGAAGACAATGCAAAGTATGCGCAGCGTGCTGTTCATGCCCGCTTACTTCTCCTTGGCCGGTTCTGCAGCTGCAGCCTCGTCAGCTGCACCCACGGCCTTTGCCTCGTGCAGCGGCACTGTCTCGTCCTTTGACGGGTGCTTCTTCATCTTGACACGCATGGTGTCGAAGCCCTGGCCGTACACGCCGTTTACGTTGCACTGCGTGATGAAGGCATGGTCGTCTATGCTCTTGACGATACGGAATATCGTCACCGACTCAATCTTGCGGCACCACACCATCAGCACCTTGACCTCCTTCTTGGTATACCACCCCATGCCGTCCATTACTGTCACGCCTCGGTGCGCCTCGCGGTTGATGCGGTCTGCTATCTCCTTCCACTTGTTGGAGAATATGACAAACTGCGTGGCCTGTCGGTTGGTATTGATGATCATGTCGGTCACGAAAGCGATTATGTATGTCACGGCAAGGCCGTAGATGATGAGCGGTATGCGGTATTCCATGCGCTCGGCGAGGGTGTGGCCGTAAGGCAGGAATATCGAACAGGCGACGATGGTCATGTCCGTGAACATCATTGTGCGTCCGATGCTGACATTGCTGACCTTGCTGACCATGGCAGCGACGATGTCCGTGCCGCCCGACGAGCCGTTGTGTATGAATATCAGCCCTATGCCCATACCGCAAAGTATCGCGCCCAATATCGCGCTCATGGTCGTATCCTCCATTATAGGATGTGTCAGCAGCTTGGCTGAAATGGTCTCTGCGATACCTATGAACAGAGATGCGAATGTCGCGCCGAAGATAGTCCGCAGCACAAATGTCCGCCCCACTATCCGGAACGCAAAGGCCAGCAGCAGCAGGTTGGCGGCATACTGCGTGACTGCCACTGGTATCAGGCCGCCGGTAGCCAGCTTGACAAGAGAGCCGAGACCGGCAAGGCCGCCGATGACAATCTCGTGCGGGAGGATGAAGAATGTGAAGCCGACGGCATACAGTGCCAGCCCGAAGAGGATGACGATATAGTCCTTGGCGCTGTTCATCATGCTGTTGTACTTGATCTTTGCCATATAAATCAGCGTGTTAGGTCGCGGCATCACCGCGAGGTAATATTATGCCGCAAAAGTACATAAAAATCGTGACATTACAGCGTCCCTCCTCTCAAGAATTTTCATCGCGCCGTTTTGCCATTAGGAAAAGCAGTCTGTTGTCCCCGATATACTCCCGGCACAATAGGGACACGGCGTGCCGTGTCCGAAGGGCTGCAAACACATTTATTTGACTTACAGCAACTTGACTTCAGGAACAGCACGCCGCACCCCTACTTGGCTGCGCCACTGTCAGCTGCCCAACGCGCCGGACTCAATTTTCTGCGGGCTGTCGATGTCAATGCCTTTCTCAACCTTCTTGCCGTAGCCGAAAGTGTATGACAACGAAACATTCAGGCTGCGGCCTATCGAATAGTCATGCTGTACAGAAGAGTAGACATCTCCTCGCAATTCAGTCCACGACTTGAAGCTCCTGTTGAATATATCGCTAACACCCACAGACAGGTACAAGTCGCCATTGCCGTAAGTGAATGAAAAATTCCATTGATCGGAATGCCAGCCACGCTCCATTCCCAACTTGTTGATATACTTCTCCGGACCGTTGTAAGAAACAGAAAAATTGCAATTGCCAATGTCATAGTTTACGCCACCGCGCAGACGGAAACGGCTGATATTGTCTGCATATTCACCGTATGACTTGGCGTAGTGTAACTCCGGCTGCAATTGCACATGGAGGGCATTGTCGAAGAAATTTGCGTTCATAAACCCGAATAACGAATATCTGTCTTCCGAGCCTCCGTTCATGTACGTGTTGACCACGCCGCCATACTCTGCATCAGCAACTGCATAACGGTTGACGAGAACGTTGTTATTCCTTGAATACTTGCTCGACAGAGACGCATTGAACCAATCAGCTGGCATCCAAACTACATCAACACTCTGCCACCATGAAATTTCGTTGTGAAGCGAAGGATTGCCTTGCATCCACATCAGTTCGTTTTGCTGAACCATGACATCGCCTGACTGGCTTGCAGACGGAGCCAAGCTGAAATAGCTCACCCTTGCCGTGACATACAACTGACGGCTAATGCGGAAAAACAAGTTCAGCTCTCCCTTCGGCTCGACCTTGCTGTAGTCCATTCCACCGACCTTCCAATAGGTAGCGTTGAGACCGGGCTGCAGATCTATCCAAAATTTCTTCGAGGGAATCCACGCGAACCGCAGTGTCGCGCTTGTCATGCCGCGCCATTGGTCTACCTTCCGGTCTGCAGAACCCTCATACTGCGTCGAGAACCAGTTCATATTGGAAGACAAATATATTTGGGCAAAGTATTTCTCGCTTGGCTTGAATGTGGGAACGAAAAACAGCCCTGCCGTATGCACATCTTCCTCCGTGGCATTGTATATCGGCTCAAGCTCACCGCTGCAGTAAGTCGAGTGGTTGTCATTGTGCGAGTAGCCGTAATTCCAGCTGGTGAACATGCTCCAACCAGGATCAAATTTGATTTGGTAACGGCCCGACAACTGCGGCGACGCTGACCGCCCTGAACTGTTCGACACCGAAGACGATGAGTTGAACAGGTTACGCGACCAGCTTTCAGCGTCATACGAGCCGCTGCCAGGGTTTCTGTCCCAGCGGAAGCCGAGAGTATGGGTGGCGGTTATCTTGTCGCTCACATACCGCACATTGAGGCCTGCTGAGATTTTGTCGTTGCGTGACCACGAGCGACCCTCGTACTCGCGCTTGACATTGTCATACTGAACCCCATTGTAGTAGATGCCATTGTAGTTGTCCTCTCCCCAAGATGAGGAGCTGTGGTTGCGGCTGTAGCCGCCGTCAAACATGACGCCGTATGTCATCTTGTGATACACAAGTTTGTTTGCCGCGCTGTAACTGCCGTCGTTTGGGAAGGTCTGATCCGCCTCCAGACGTGTGACACCGCCGACCTCGTATTCAGTCATCACAAAGTTCACCACTGAGGAACAACCCTCGTACCGGGGATCGGTCGGGTTCTCCATATACTCGACACGCTGTGCCTGTTTCGGCCAGAATGTCGCAATGTCAGTAGACTCTGCTCTCACGCCGTTGATGAAATACACCACGTCCTTGCCGTTGAGGCCCATAACCCTATTATTGATAATCGTCAATACAGGCAAATTCATCTTTTCGAGCAGGGATTCGGGAGAATTAGACAGATTCTTCTCGCGCTTGGTAGGAATAAACACCACTTTCTCACCATCAATCCATGCACGTTCACTCTTGACTACGACCTCTTTCAGTTCGGTCGCTACCGTGTCGGCGGCGGCAGTTTCCGCTCGCATCGGAAGCGCACACGCCGCTAACAACAAAATTAAGCACAAGTTTTTCATTCCAATCAAATTTTTCGGGTTACACATTAGGTCGTGACAGACTCCGTCTCGACACTTTAATAATCTCCGCAAAGTAGGAGGTTTTTCAAAATAAGCGCACCCTCTTTGTCATGCGCAGCCAAGTAGGGACACGGCGTGCCGTGTCCGAAGAACGACGAGCACAATCAATTGATATGCAATAACTTGATTGCGGACACGGCACGCCGTCCCTACCTTGATGCCAAAATCATACGCAGTCTGCGCATTTTGACACCTCTCTGCCCAGCAGCAAAGGCAACAGCCTGAATTACTGCAATCCACCCTGCGAACACGGCACGGATCGCCGCGCCCCGTCCTGCCGACAAATTTACAAAAGCCAGTATTGTAGATTACATTCACATACACCCATTGCACTACAAATCAGGCGCGACCGTCCTATGCTTGCTCCGTCCAAGGATCAGTGGACACAGTTTAAAGGATTTGTGACGGGAAGCGGCTGGATAGTATCATCCTTCTTAGGCACAGTTTCACATCTCTTGGCATTAACAGAGCCATCACATGCCTTGTCATAGTTTGTACATCCAAGTTCATTTACAGCATTTCCACATCCTGCAGAGTTGCGACACTCTTCCTTGTTTGTCGTAGTTCCTCCACCTCCGAGGATACTCATGTCAGAGGAGAGCAGGATAGACTGGTGACCATCCTCTTCTACTGTTTCGAGGGAGTTGATGAACGCCTCGATTCTTTTATTTCTCGCATCCATATCAAAACGATTTTGAGTTAAGACAATTATTAATTTCCACTGTGAGCATTTGATGCTCATATTCAGTCTTGTTTTTATCGGGTCTTAATGAACAGCCTTGCATTGCCGATTACTGACTTGCATAGCGTTCAGGGGCAAAGTTACAACTTTGTTTCCAATGTGCCAAATTAAATCATCATTTTTCTGCAATAAAAACACGCAAAAAAAACGCACATCAGCTGCCCAATGCGCCGGATTGCACCTCGTTTGGCCGCTGAATGTCGATGCCCTTGTTCACCTTCTTGCCGTAGCCGAAGGTGTAAGTGAGCATAAGCCGCAGGCAGCAGCCTGTAGACAACGAGTGCTGCATAGACGAGAACACGTCGCTGCGCAATTCCGTCCAGCTCTTCTTGCGCGAATTGAAAATATCCTGCACCGAAGCCCGGAAGAATATGTTGCCGTTGCCGTAAGTGAATGACGCACTCCATGCGTCCGCAAACCATGAACGCTCCATGCCGCCCTCATCGAGGTACTTCTCTGCCCCTTCGTATGCCACGCGGAAACTGCAATGGCTGTTCAGGTCATAGCCTACCGAACCGCGCATGCGCAGCCAGCTGAGGTCGCCGGCATATTGACCGTAGTATTTTGCGTATGTATACTGAGGGTACAAATTCAGCGTAAGGCGGTTGCCAAACAACGATGCGGAAAGATTCAAGTCGAGATGATACGTGTCGTTAGACGAGCCGTTTACATACTTCTTGATTATGCCCCCTTTGTCCGCAGTCGCAGCGGAATATTGGAATATCATCGGATTTTCCTCCCGTTGGTAAGAGCCTACGACATTGGCTCGAAACCAACTCAAAGGAAGCCACGTCACTGACAGCATCGGATTCCATGTTGAAGAGATGTGCATACGCGGATTGCCCTGCAGCCACACCAGGTCGCTCTGACGGATCAACAAATCGTCCAACCGGTTTGTCCCTGGTGTCCTGACAAAATAATACAAGTTTGCGCTGACATACAGTCGGCGGCTGACACCCCAGTCCACAGAGACATCGCAAGTCGGCTCTACCCTGCTGTATGTGCTGTTGCCGCTTACCTTCCAGAAGTTTGCCGAAACGCCGGGCCTTGCCGCGATTGTCAGGTTGTCTTTAGGCGACCAATATAGCGACACACTCGCTTTCGTCGTGCTGTGCCTTTGGCTGACCTTGTCATCTGCCGTGCCGGCATACTGCGTAGCGACCCAGCCCAACCCTGAAAGCACATGCAGGCGAAGGGTCAGCTTGTCATTTATGCTGTACGACGGGAACAGCCCGACTGAGATTGAGTTGGAAGTGTTGTCAGAGCCATTGACGATTGGCTCGAGCTCACCGTTCTGGTATTTCGAGTTGACGTCATTGTCCGAATAAGCGTACTGCCACCACCCGTAGAAATTCCACCTCGGGTTGAACCGATAAGTGTATTCGCCCGACATCTGCGGCGATGCCGACCGTCCGGAGTTACCGGTTGCCGCAAACGCAGGTGCAAACAAACTTGGTGTCCAGCTGTCGGCATCGACAGTGCCGCTGCCCGGGTTTTGCGACCAATAAAAACTCAGCGTATGTGTGGTTGAGAACTTTTCGCTGTCATAGCGAGCATTGAAGCTGGTGGAGATTTTGTCCTTGCGCGACCATGAATGGCCGTCAAATTCCCGTTTGATATTGTCATAACGCTCTCCGCCGTAATACACGCCGTCATAGTTGTCCTCTCCCCATGACGACGTGCGGTGGTCACGGGTGTAGCTGCCGTTAAACAGGAAACCGTAGGTCATCTTGCGGTATACGAGCTTTGACGCTGCCTCATAGTTGCCGTAATTTGGCAGCCACTGGTTTGCATTAATTCGTGTCACACCGCCGACCTCATACTCCGACATGACGAAATTGATAACAAACTCGTTGCCCTCGTAACATGGGTCTTTCGGGTTTACCATGTACTCGACACGCTTGGCCTGTTTCGGCCAGAACGTGGCAAAGTCGGTGTCCTGCGCTCGTTTTCCGTTGATGAAGACCACTACCGTCTTGCCGGTAGTGCTTTTTATAACGTCACTGCCCTCATCAACCAACACCGTCGGTATGTGCATTTTCTGCACAAGCGATGCCGGAGAGTTCGACAGGTTCTTCTCGCGTTTGTTGGGAATAAACACAATCTTGTCACCCTCGACCCACGCACGTTCACTCTTGACGACGACCTCTTTCAGCTCGGTCGAGACGGTGTCGGCGGCGGCAGTCTCCGCCCGTGCCGGCAGCGTACACGCCGCCAATATCACAAATGCGTATAAGTTTTTCATTCTACCAGTTTTTGCGTTACACATTAGGACGTGACGAAGTCCGTAACAAATTAATCAATGTAGGGACACGGCGTGCCGTGTCCGC
>ERZ808240.961-NODE-961-length-36634-cov-6.745428_pt1 | contig 36634 bp, 30 predicted proteins | sample MGYA00521084_ERZ808240 | MGnify/ENA primary metagenome ERZ808240 (study PRJEB31516, sample SAMN03275571) | gut metagenome | biome: mammalia-associated habitat; material: feces | host: Papio cynocephalus | place: Kenya | collected 2012-08-06 ... | reverse complement strand
AAATGTCCTTCCCTGCCGGCACCGGGACGCGTCGATTTTCCGGCAGCAGCGCCGCTGTAAGCTCGGCTTGAATAAGCTCGGCCAAAGCGCGGCTGGGCTCATTCTGCGCGTATAAGACCTGGGAGCCGTGCGGTCCGGATGAGGGATAAATATTCTGATGGATACTTAAAAACACAGGGGAATCCATGCTCTCGGCGATTTCCACCCGTCGCCGCGTATCCCATTTCTTCATAGCCGCTATGGTTTTTGCCTCCGGCGGATAGGTGATCTCCTCGGTATCCCGCGTCATAACAGTATTAATACCAAGAAAAGCACATAGATCCCGGACGCGCAGCGCCACGGAAAGATTCAAGGCGCTTTCCACCGTCCCGTCCGGCGCTACCGCGCCGCCGTCCGCGCCGCCGTGCCCGGCATCGAGGATCAGCACAGGCAGCGCTTCCTCCGTCTCTGCGGACACAGGACGGGTATCTGCCGCTGGTAAAAACACACATTGTATTATGACACAAATCCAAAGGAATGACAAGGCAAAAAGAGCGGCATCTTCCGCACGGACGCTTTTGTACAGCTTTTTAACAAACAAAATGCATCGCCCCCTCAAGCAATGCTATGAGAGCGGCGATGCATTTTATGAGCGTGAAGAACTCAAGACTCTTTCAGGAATTTTTCCAGCCGGTCAAGGCCCTCTTTGATGGTCTCGAGCGACGTGGCATACGTCCAGCGGACGAAGTTTGGCGCATCGAACGCACAGCAGGATACGACCGCGACAAGGCCCTTTTCCAGAAATGCCATGGCAAAATCGTCGGCGTTGCGGATCACACGTCCGCCGAGCGTGCGGCCGATGAGCTTTTCGAGATTCATCATCACGTAAAAAGCGCCATCCGGCTTCAGACAACTCACGCCGTCGATCTTGTTCATGCGCTCGACAAGATAGTTCCGGCGTTCCTCGAATACCTTGCGCATTTCATCCACGCTGTCCTGCGGGCCGCGCATGGCTTCCGCCATGGCCGCCTGGTTCATTGCACCGATGTTGCCGAGAGCGTGGCTCAGGCAGTTCGTCATTACCTTGGCAATGCGCTTGTCGCCGCAGGCGGCAAAGCCGCAGCGCCAGCCGGTCATGGAATAGCTCTTGGAGACGCCGTTGATGATGATGGTATGTTTCTTCACTTCTTCGCCGAGCGCCGCGACGCTGGTGAATTTGCGTCCGTCGTAGCAGAGACGGTAGTAGATCTCATCGGCGATGATGTAAATATCGTGACGCAGGCAGACCTCCGCAAGCGCTTCCAGTTCTTCTTTGGAGTAGATCATGCCGGTCGGGTTGGATGGGTTGTTGAGCACGAGCGCCTTCGTTTTGTCCGTGATGGCAGCTTCGAGCTGCGACGGCGTCATTTTGAAGTGCCGCGCTTCGGTCGTCGGGACGATCACCGGAACGCCGCCGACCATGCGGATCTGCTCAGTATAACTGACCCAGTACGGCGCGGGAACAATGACCTCGTCGCCGGTATCGAGCAGCGTGAAAAATGTGGCGTACAGGCACGCCTTGGCACCGTTGGATATAACAATAGCGTCATAGTCAAAGTCCACGCCGAGGTCTTCCTTCATGCGGTACGCGACCGCCTTGCGCGCTTCGATCGTGCCGGGCGTCGGCGTATACTTCGTCTGCCCTTCCTGAATGGCGCGGATCCCCGCTTCCTTGATATGGTCGGGCGTATCAAAATCCGGCTCCCCTGCCCCAAAGCCTACGACGGGGATGCCCTCCGCCTTCATCTGCTTGAATTTCGAGTTGACCGCCAGCGTTGCAGACGGCGCAACGGCGGAACGGATCTTGGATAATTCTTTCATGGCAAAGCCCTCCATACAAGTATGGCGTCATTATATGGCATAGATGACAAAAAATCAAGACCTAATTTGGCTAAAAATGCGCAGCCGAGGCGGTTTTTTCGCCTCGGCATGCAAGTTCGCTTATATGATTATGCAAATCAGAGACCCGCCGCCTTCGTTGACGATACGCGTGAGCGTCTGCTGGAGCTTCGCCTGCGCATTGACAGGCATCTGCCGGAGCTTTGTGATAACGCCTTCGCTTGCGATGTCGTAAAGCGATTTGCCGAAGATGTTCGATTCCCAAATGCGGCTCGTATCGCCCTCAAAGCCCTGCAGAAGGAAGTTGATGATCTGCTCCGAGGCCTTTTCGCCGCCGAGGGCGGGACTCACTTCGGTTTCGATATTGGCCATGATCATATGGATGGACGGCGCGGAGGCCTTGAGCCGCACCCCGTAGCGTCCTCCCTGCCGGACGATCTCCGGCTCTTCAAGCTTGAGCTCATCCGGCGATGGAACGACGATCCCGTACCCGGTCTCCCGGACGTCTTTCAAGGCGCTGCTGATGCGGTCATACTCATTTTTGATGCCGCGCATTTCGGTCAGAAGCGCCATCAGATCGCCGTCGTCCTTGATAGCAAAACCGGACTGCTCGCTGATCGTCTGATAATAGAGCGCTCGTGGAAGCTCTACGCGGATGTCCGCCGTACCGCACCCCATCTGCACCGCTGCTACGGAGACGGAGAGTACGTTTTCCGCTTGCTGGAGTGCATCCGTCATCGGGTACACGTCACGGATGCGCTGTATTTTCTGCGCCGAGGTGCGGACGCATTCATAGAGAGACGCACGCAGTGGATGCTCGATCGGCAGCGCGTCGATCCAGCTCGGCAGGAAAACGTCCAGCTCGGAGAGGGGAAATTCGCACAGCGCCGATTTGAGGATCTCGCTGATGTCGTGCTCCGTCAGCTCCAGACAGTTTACGCAGACACAGCCCGTGCCGTATTTTTCGCCGATCGACCGGCACAGAGCTTTGGCGCTTTCCGAATTCGGCTCGGCGCTGTTGAGAATGATCGTAAACGGTTTTCCGATCTCCTGCAGCTCGCGGATGACGCGCTCTTCTGCCGGGATATAGTCCTCGCGGGGAATCTCGCAGATCGTCCCGTCGCAGGTGACGACCAGCCCGATCGTCGAATGCTCGGCGATGACCTTGTATGTTCCCTGCTCCGCCGCCTCGGTCAGAGATATTTCCTTGTCGAACCACGGTGTTGTCACCATGCGTTCCACGCCGTCCTCGAATTGCCCGGAAGCGCCCTTGACCATGTAGCCGACGCAATCGATCAGTCGGACGGAGAGATCGGTATCTTCACCGAGCCGGATCGTCACCGCCTCTTCTGGGATAAATTTCGGCTCCGCTGTCATAATGGTGCGTCCGGAGCCGCTCTGCGGCAGCTCGTCGCGGGCGCGTTCCTTCCGGTAGACATTATCAATACGCGGAATGACGAGTGTTTCCATGAAGCGCTTGATGAAGGTGGACTTGCCCGTCCGAACCGGACCCACCACACCAAGATATATATCTCCGTCCGTGCGGAGAGCGATGTCCTCGTAAATCGTTGATTCAGACACGGTCAGACCCCCTGTACATGATTTCAATGCATCCTATGGGGATAAGCCCGCAAATATGCTTGTTTTAGAATCCGAATCCGCGCGAGAGCGGTCCCTGCAGCCGCGAGAGGCATACGTCGATCTCCGGGAAGCCCTGCCGCAGCATTTCCGCGAGGGGCGGCATAACAACGTTTTCGGTGGCGAAGTGTCCGCCTTCAATGAGATTCAACCCCAGCTCCGCGCCGTCGATCCACTGATGGTGTTTGATCTCACCGGTCAGTACCGTGTCGCAGCCGCGCTGTGCCGCCTCATAGAGAATATCGCCGCCCGCGCCGCCGCAGAGTGCCAGATATTCTACACGGTGTCCGGCGTCGTAATATCGCATATCGGGCGCGGAAAGCGCTGTGCGCGTCTGGGCGAGAAAATCCGAAAGCGGCATCGCCTCCGGCAGACGGCAGAAGCAGCCGATGTCCGGTGTATACTCCAGTTCTTCCCCGCCGACGGCGTTGGCAAGAGCCGTATTTACGCCGCCCTCAAGCGTATCGAGATTCGTGTGCAGGCAGATGGCCGAGAGATTTCCCTGCAAAAGGGCAATGACGCGCTTTGCGTCCGGCGTGTCCGTGCAGACGCGGCGCAGCGGTGTAAAAATGACCGGATGATGTGAAACGATGAGCTCCGCGCGGAGCGACAAGGCTTCCTCGATGGCCTGCTGCGTGATATCCAGCACAACGAGTACACGGCTCACCTCGCGTTCCGGAAAGCCGCAGAGAAGTCCGACATTATCAAAATCCAGTTTGAGCGATGATGGCACGCGCTCTTCCAGATAACCGGCTATTTCACGAACCGTCGCCATGGTGTTTTCTCCTCATTTCTGCAATGTCCGCCGCGGCAAGGCGCAGTATTTTGAGACGTTCACGGTCTCTCTCTCGCTCGGAGCGCTCAAGTCCCTGAATTGCTGTTTCAAGTCGCTTTTCCTGCTCGGAGAGTATGTCTGCGAATAAAGGGTCGCCAGAGAGCAGCGAGTACTTTCCGCAGTACAGCTCACCCACGGATAATTCCTCCGGAGCACCGGCGCGCACTGCGAGAATGGAATAAAGGCGTCCGGCGTCGCGCACAAGCTGCTCTGCGCGGATCGTAAGACCGAGCGACGGCAGCGCGGCGCGAAGTTCCTCCGGCCGGGACATCGGCTGCAAAAGCAGCAACGTGCCGGCGCACGCCCACGGCGCGGCGCGAAGGATACCGGCAATGTTCTCCCCGCCCATACCGGCGATCACGACCGTATCGACGCTGTTCGCCGTAACGCCGGTCAGTCCGTCGCAGAGAATACAGGAAATATCCTGCACACCGGCGGCATAGGCATTTTCCTTTGCACGGGAGAGCGGGCCGGGCCGGATATCCGTAGCGACGGCGCTCTGGATTTTCCCGTCCAGTAAAAGACGGATGGGGAGCAGCGCGTGGTCTGTCCCAATGTCGGCAAGATGCGCGCCATCAGGCACAAGCGCAGCAATCGCCGCGAGACGCGGCGGCAATTTAAATGTATGATCCATAAGCATTATGAAAAACGGCGAGGACGGAATGTGCCCTCGCCGTTTTTACTCCCTTGATTTTCAGCCCTGAGCCGCGATAAACTCGTTGACCTTTTCGACAAACTTATCGACATCGACGCCGTGCGCAGCGCAGGCTTCCTCGACGTTTTCGCCGCTCGCCATGGCGCAGCCCATGCAGTGCATGCCGATCGCCTGGAACATCGGCGCAACGAACGGAGCGTTCTCCATGATCTCTGCAATCAGCGTTGTCTTTTCAATCTGGTACATTGTACGGCCTCCTAAGAAGTATATAAATGTATTATACCCACGATGTTTCCATTTTTCAACCGGTTTCGACGAAATTGAGAAAAAGAAAACGGGAGCGGAATATCCGCTCCCGTTTCCTGTGGTCAGATGACCCTGAACGTCAAATTACTGCTGGTTCGCCTTGATCTTGGCGAAGCAATCGCTGCAGTAGACCGGACGGTCAGACTTGGGCTCAAACGGCACGCGAGCCTCGCCGCCGCAGGCGGCGCAGGTAGCCGTGAAGTACTCACGGGGGCCGCGGGCAGCGTTCTTGCGCGCGTCACGGCAGGCCTTGCAGCGCTGGGGCTCGTTCTGGAAGCCGCGCTCCGCATAAAACTCCTGCTCACCGGCGGTGAAAACGAACTCGTTGCCGCACTCTTTGCATACCAGGGTCTTGTCCTCGTACATTTGCTGATCCTCTCTTTGATTCTGCCCTTGGGCTTGATATTGCGTTCAGCTTTCGCTGTTGTCGCCTAAAGAAGTTATCCGGGAGAGCTTGCGCCGGATCCGCTGCACGGCATTGTCGACCGCTTTCTCGGAGTGGCCGCTGGCCGCAGCCATGGAGCAGTAAGACTGTCCGTCTAAATAGAGATGAAGTATCTTCTGCTCAAAGGGTGACAAGCACCGGGAAAATGTCTGGAAAAATTCGTCTGCGCGCTCTCTCGCCAAAACCTGCTCTTCCGGGGTTCTCCGTAAATCAAGGGCTGCATACGTACCGAGACGAATGCTTTCGCTGCCGAACGCATCCTCCAGCGATACGCCGCTGTTGAGAGGGATATGCTTCAAGCGAGACGCCGATTTGATCGCGCTGAAAATCCGGCGCTGGATGCATAGCTCCGCATATGCCTTAAAGGGCACGCCCTGCAAAGGTCTGTATTCGCGGATCGCAGAGAGAAGGCCGAGCATTCCCTCCTGCGTGAGATCCTCGCTGTCACCTCCGGCAAGAAAATACGGTCTTGCACAGATACGGACAAGCTGACTGTATCGAGCAGCTAACGCATCTTCCGCCCCGGCGCAGCCGGAAACAGCCATTTGCTGCAGTTGCTCATCGCTGAAGCACTGAAAATCTTCCATAAAAAAACCATTTTATAAACGGATTATATTAGTTTTTACCAATAAAGTCAAGAGAATTATGAAATAGTTATGAAGCTATTTCCAAAATTTCCGCTTGATTTAGAGGCTGAGCTGCTGCTGACCATGAAACGGGATGCCAAGATGCTCATATGCCTTCTGCGTAACGCAGCGTCCCCGTGGCGTTCGCGTGAGAAACCCCTGCTGCAGAAGGTATGGTTCATAGACGTCCTCGAGTGTAACGGACTCCTCGTTGATCGTCGCCGCGAGCGTCTCCACGCCGACCGGACCGCCGGAATAAAACTCGATGATGCTGCGCAACATACGCCGGTCCAGCGCGTCGAGACCGAGATGGTCAATTTCGAGCCGATTGAGCGCTTTGTCTGCAACATCGCGCGTTATCACGCCGTCGGCGGTCACCTGTGCAAAATCACGCACGCGACGCAAAATGCGGTTGGCGATGCGCGGCGTGCCGCGGCTGCGGCGGGCGATCTCGTCCGCACCGGCAGATTCGATCTGGATGCCGAGGATCCCGGCGCTACGCTCTACGATGCGGCGAAGCTCCTCCGGGGTATAGAGCTCCAGACGGAGAATCACGCCGAAACGGTCGCGCAGCGGCGCAGAGAGCTGGCCGGAGCGTGTCGTTGCGCCGATTAGCGTGAATTTCGGAAGATCAAGCCGGATGGAATTCGCGGAAGGACCCTTGCCGATGATGATATCAATGGCGAAATCCTCCATGGCGGGATAGAGGATCTCCTCTACCGCGCGGTTCATGCGGTGGATCTCGTCCACGAAGAGGATATCATTCTCCTGCAGATTCGTAAGCAGCGCCGCAAGATCGCCGGGCTTCTCAATGGTCGGCCCTGAGGTGATGCGCATGTTTACGCCCATCTCGTTGGCAATAACGGCGGCAAGCGTCGTTTTGCCGAGGCCCGGAGGACCGTGGAGAAGAACATGGTCCAGCGATTCTCCACGCATTTTTGCTGCTTGAATGAAAATGCGGAGGTTTTCCTTTGCACGCTCCTGCCCAATATATTCGTTCAGAAACCGCGGGCGGAGGGAGCCCTCGCCGGCATCCTCCGGCAAGGAAACGGAACGGGTTATCAGTTCACCCTCCTGCTCCGCATCCGAAAAGCTGATCGCCAAGCTGCTCCACCTCCCTTTACTTCATCATTTTTTTCAGCCCCTGCCGCACGATGTCCTCGACGGAGAGATTCTGAATGTCTAGCCCCTTCAGCGCCGCGGCGATCTCGTTTCCGCCGTAGCCGAGCACACCGAGCGCCGCCGCCGCGTCGGAGAGCTTGTTTCCGCCGGATACCGCCGCGGGGGTATATGCGCCGGATGAGCCGAAGGAGCTGTCCCCGACGGCGCCGCCGGAAAACTTATCTTTCAACTCAAGGATCACGCGCTGCGCGATCTTTTTTCCGATGCCGGGCGCTGCCGTCAGCGCCTTCTCGTTGCCGGAAAGAATGGCAAGCGATAGCGACTCCGGCGTATTCGCGGATAGGATCGCCTGCGCCGCCTTTGCGCCGACGCCGGAAACTCCCGTCAGCAGCTCAAAGCTGCGCTTTTCCTCTGCGCTCGTAAAGCCGTAAATATCAAAGCAGTCTTCCCGGATGATCGTACAGGCATAAAACCGGGCTTTGTCTCCAATGCGAACACGGGAGAGCGAGTTTGCAGTCGTGTTGACGGCGTAGCCGACACCGCCGCAGTCCACGACCGCAACGGAACCGTCAATCAGGGAAACGACGCCTTCTATATAGTAGAACATAGGTTTGAGTCTCCTTCCCGATTTAAGAGAGACGTAGAACTGCGCGCATGGCAGAGCGCAATGGCTACCGCGTCCGCCGCATCGTCCGGCCGCGGAACAGCGGTCAGATGCAGGATCCGGCGCACCATGTCCATGACCTGCCGCTTTTCCGCCTTGCCGTACCCGACAACCGCCTGCTTTACCTGCATGGGCGTATACTCGTATACCGGTACGCCGCAGCGAAACGCACAGAGCAATATGACGCCGCGGGCATGCGCCACGGGTATGCCGGTCGTAATGTTTTTGCTGAAAAAAAGCTCTTCGATCGAGATCGCATCCGGATCGCAGGAGCGGATCAGTTCCTCCAGATCCGAATAGATCTGATCGAGCCGCAACGAGAGCGGCGTATGCGCCGGCGTGGTGATGATGCCGCAGGAGAGCATTCTCTGCTGTGCGCCGGACGTTTCCAGCAGCCCGAAGCCGACAGTAGCAACGCCAGGATCAATGCCGAGAATCTTCATACCGCTCCCCTTTCCCATCTTATCTATATTATCATATAACCGCTTTTCTGGCAATGGTTTTTGCCGGGGGCACTTGAGAGAAGAAAAAACGGGTTGGATACGTTCCAACCCGCTTTTATGGCTTCAGAGGATCATTTCTGCTCAGACCAGATACGCGAGGAAAATAGGATCCCGGCAATGCCGGCTACGGTATCGACCATCGCCGCAAACCAGAGCTGGTAGGTAACACCAAGCAGTGCAAGAATGAGCAGGATCGCTTTGACGGCAAGAACGGCCAGCAGGAGCTGCCGGACTGTGGAACGCGTGGCTTTTGCCGCGTCGATCGCGCCCGCGATGGGGGAAGCCGTCTTGTCCATGATCACTGCGCTGCCCGTCTGCATGGAAGCCTCGGACGCAAGACCATCAACGCACACGCCGATGTCCGCCGCGTTAAAACAGGCAGTATCGCCGTTTGCCTCGCCCATATACAAAACGCTGTTGACGGGGAAACGCTCCTTGATCTCCTGGATCTTTTCCAGCCGGTCCATCGGCATGCACTGCGCATAATACTCGCGGATGCCGGCGGAAACGGCGGCAGTACGGGTCTTTTCCGGGCTGTCTGCCGAGAGCATGATGCACTCGCATCCCGCGCCGGCCACAGCGCTGAAAGAGGCTCTGGCATCGTCGCGGATCGTATCGGAAAGATAGATGCAGCCGGCGTACTGATCGTTGACAGCCATATATACTGTAACGCCGTCCCCAACGGGATCTGTTACGGTGACGCCGTTTTTCTCCATATATGCCGCATCGCCCATGCGGATGTCGATCCCGTCGATCACGGCAGTGATGCCGTCGGGTTCTTCGGTAAATTCCTCAATAAGAGAGGCATCGATCGCCTGTCCGTACGCTTTGGCAATGGATGCGGCAACGGCGGTGGAGGAGCCGGATTCGGCATGCGCCGCGACCTTGAGAAGAACAGCAGGATCAAGCCGCTCCGATTTCACGGAGGACACGCGGTAAAACCCGGTGGAGAGCATTTCGTCCTTGTCGAATACGACTGCTCCGGCGCGGGAGAGACCGTTCAGAATAAAAGCGTCCTTTACGACAACGCCGCTTTGCAGCGAGCGGAAAAGTCCGGCAAGGTACATAAACGGCAGCGGCGCGAGAAAAGCTGTCGGACAGGAGATGATGAGCAGTACGAGTGCGCGGTGGATGGCCTCCTCGGTCGGCACGGTGGAAAAGATCAGAAGGAGAAGCGCGATGAGAACGCTGATGCCAAGAGCGAACGGAGCATAAACTCTCGCATATCGCTCTACGGAATCGGTTTCGGGACCATAGACGGCTTCCGGATCAGAAACGGCGTCGATCGCATGCGCGAAAACGGAATCCGACGCAGTGCCGAGCACCGTGCAGCGAACCGCGGCGCTGTTGTTAACAGCCCCCGCGGGTATTTTCTGCCCGGCTGTGACTTCGCGCCGGGCGGCATGCCCGAAGATTGGGGCAAGATCCAGCGTGGCGGAGCCTTCCAGAATTTCAAGGTCTGCTGGGGCGCGCTGGCCCCGCTCAAGAATAAGGATATCGCCGAGCTGGACTTCTTCCGGTGAAATGGCGGATTTCTCCTCGCCGCGGAGCACCGTAACGCTTGCCACATAGGGATCCACACGGTCACGGTAGCTGGATTTCGTAAGCGCCGAGGCATACGAGCGAACGATAAATCCCGCCTGATAGATCAACATGACGGCGGCCGCTTCATACCCTTCGTTGATCGTGAACGCAAGGATCGCCGCGATCGAAACAAGGAGTTCTTCACCAAGGCAGCGTTCCTTAACAAGCCGGACACAGGCTCGGTACAGCACGTCAAAGCCGCTGATCAGCGTGCTGAGAAGCAGCAAGATGAGCGATATGCCGTCTCCAAGGCGCAGAAAGAGACCGAGACAGAGCAAAACGGCGGCAACGCCCAGCCGGACAAATAAAAGTTTGTCTACTCCGTACCAGGTGATCCCACCGGGAGAGACGTTAGCGCTCCCGCTTTCTCCTTCTGTTTTCTTCTTGAAAAGTTCTTTCATATCGTTAACCCCATCCTATGGTCCCGTTATATTCCACTTTACATAATAGTATATCATCTACATGCCAAAAAGCAACCGCGATTTTAAGTTTTTCAAAAAAAGGTCACGGGAGTTTCTTTCGGCATACGATGGGCTGAGAGCTATGCTCTCTATCCGGAAATTTGGAGGAATCGTTTTGAATAGTAAGGAATCCGCAGCGGCCGTCTGCGGATATAAATGCGGCGCTCTGCCTTCCTGCGCGCCGCTGGCGGTCGGATTTGTTCCCGCACAGGAGAACGCGCAGGCCCAATATGAGCCGGACAAAGCGCTTGCGCGCGGCACACTGTTTCCGGGGCTGGATCTGCCGCTTGGGAACATGGTCAACGACGCGGCGCCGAACGTTCCGCTTGCCGAGCTCATGGCGATCGACTTTGCCGCGCACGATCTTTCGCTGTATCTCGATACGCACGCCGGCGACGCGGAAGCGTTCGCCGCCTATCAGGATCTGCTCCGGCTCGCCGAGGAAGGCGCGCAGCGCTATGCAAAACTCTATGGACCGATCACCAAGCGGGATCTTCTGAACGCGGAAACGTATACCTGGCTGAAAAGCCCCTGGCCGTGGGAATACCGCGGCGGTACGGAGGGTTGACGCATGTTTATTTATAAGAAGAATCTTCAGTACCCGGTGCGGATTGCCAATCCGAATCCGGCGCTTGCCAAGGTCATCATCTCGCAGTACGGCGGGCCGAACGGCGAGCTCGGCGCATCGCTCCGCTATCTGAGCCAGCGCTTTGCCATGCCGAGCGACGAAGTCAAGGGGATCCTCACCGACATCGGCACGGAAGAGCTTGGGCATCTGGAAATGGTCGGCTCGATCGTCCACCAGCTCACGCGGAATCTGACGCCGGAGGAGATCAAGGCGCAGGGCTTTGACGCTTACTTTGTTGATCATACCCTCGGCGTATTTCCGCAGGCCGCGGCGGGCGTGCCGTGGAACGCCATCGGCATCGGCGTCAGCGGCGATGTGATCGCCGATCTCACGGAAGACCTTGCCGCCGAACAGAAGGCGCGTGCCACCTACGATAACATTCTCCGTCTCTCGGACGATCCCGATGTAAACAACGTCATCCGTTTCCTGCGCGAGCGGGAGGTCGTCCATTTTCAGCGCTTCGGCGAGGCGCTCGGTCTCGTGACGGAAAAACTCAACCAAAACAACGTTTACTATATGAATCCGGCGTTCTCTGGGCGCTGATGCAGAGAGAAAACGGCGGCGGAAACGTCATTCCACCGCCGTTTTCCCCTCAAGCCGAAGCCGGGCGAGGATCTCTTCATCCGCCGGGCAGAAATCGTAGCTCTCGATCTCCTCCGGCATGATCCAGCAGATGGCGTTATGCTCCAAAAGCCGCGGCACTCCGTCCGTGATCTTCGCATGGAACAGCGTTAAGTGGATGGTGAGATCGGGATAAACATGCGTCAGCTCCATATATACATCGCCGACGGAGACAGTAACGCCAAGTTCCTCCCGGCATTCGCGCGTGAGGGCTTCTCTCTTCGTTTCCCCCGGCTCGACCTTGCCGCCGACAAATTCCCAGAGCAGTCCCCTCGCCTTGTGCGCCGGACGCTGGCAAATGAGAAAACGCTGCGGGTTTTCCGTATCGCGGACAAGCGCTGCAACAACTTCAACCATGATCTTATCCTCAGTGTTTTTATTTTATGGTAGACGCTTCGGCGCAAAAAGTCAAGGAACCGGACGAAGATAACGGAATAGAATAAAGAGGAAAAACGTTACCGGAAAGGGCTGATTTTGCCATGCAATCGATCGTTCCTCTGGGTGAAATGACACCCGGTACACAGGGCATCATAGCGGAAATTCTTCCGGAATGCGCCTTGAGCCGCCGCCTTCTCGATCTTGGATTTACGGAAGGCGCAAAAATACGGTGCCTCTTTCGCAGTATGTTCGGCGATCCGACGGCCTATGAGATCTGCGGCACGGTGATCGCGCTTCGTGCCGAGGATAGCGCCTCCGTGCTCGTCCGGCTGTCCGACGGAGCGAGGACATAATGGCGGAAATCTACCGTTTTGCGCTGGTGGGCAACCCGAACGTCGGGAAAAGCTCGCTTTTCAACGCACTGACCGGTCTGCACCAGCATACCGGAAACTGGCCCGGGAAAACGGTTGCGACAGCAGCGGGAACTTGCAGCATCGACGGGACTTTCATTGAGCTCATTGATTTGCCGGGAACGTATTCCCTCTCCGCGCATTCGCCGGAGGAAGAGGTCGCGGCGGAGTATATTGCCTTCGGCAGCGCCGACGCGGTGATCGTTGTCTGCGATGCCACGGCACTCGAGCGAAATCTCTATCTTGCGCTGCAGGTCATGGAGATCACAGACCACGTTGTCGTGTGCGTGAATCTGATGGATGAGGCGAAAAAGCGTGGCATCACCGTGGATCTTCCGCGGCTATCGCAAATACTCGGCGTGCGTGTTGTAGGAACGAACGCGCGGCAGAAGAAAACACTCCCTCCCCTGCTGCGCGCGGCGATTGCCTCCGCGCGGGAAAAGCGCCGCAAATCGCTTCCGGTGCGCTATGGCGAAGCGATCGAGACGGGGCTCTTTTCAATCGGGGCGCGGCTGGATGAGCTGCTTCCCGGAGGTTTGCCGAATCACCGTTGGATCGCAATGCAGCTTCTGCTCGGCGGCAATATCGCTTTTCACGCGCTGGAGAAAAAGCTCGGGCGACCGCTGGCGGAGGATTCTTTCCTTTCGGAAGCTGTCCGTCTTGGCCGGGAACGTATCGACCGTGCCGGAGAAAATGTGGAAGCGGCCGCAGCAACGGCTATTCTTCGCCGCGCAGCCGACATTGCGGCGGAGGTCGTTTCATCGCCGCATCAAAACGGCTTCTCCCGCGACCGGAAGGCCGACCGTATTCTGACCGGAAGAAAATTTGGCGTTCCGATCATGCTGCTGTTGCTGCTGATCCTCTTTTATCTGACGGTACAGGGCGCAAACTACCCATCGGCGCTTCTCTCTTCCGCGCTGTTTGGATTTGGCGATATTCTCTCGCGCTGGCTGCTCGCCGCCGGCCTTCCTCTCTGGCTGCATGATGCGCTGATCCTCGGCGTATATCGGGTGACCGCATGGGTCGTATCGGTCATGCTGCCACCGATGGCGATCTTCTTTCCGCTGTTCACGTTCCTTGAAGATGTCGGCTATCTGCCGCGTATGGCGTTTAATCTCGATAGGCCGTTTGAACACTGCCGCGCGTGCGGCAAACAGGCGCTTACAATGGCGATGGGCTTCGGCTGCAATGCCGCAGGTGTTGTCGGCTGCCGCATTATCGATTCACCCCGCGAGAGGCTGCTTGCCATGCTCACAAACAGCTTCGTCCCATGCAATGGGCGCTTTCCGATATTGATCTTCCTGCTCGGCGCTTTCTTTTCCGCGGGCGATCCCATCGTGTCTGCGCTTATGCTGACGGGTGTCGTATGTCTTGGCGTTGCTGCGACGTTTGGCGCAACACGGCTTTTATCCGCTACTGTGCTGCGCGGAGAGTCATCTTCCTATGTTCTGGAGCTGCCGCCATACCGAAAGCCACAGCTCGGAAAGATCCTTGTCCGCTCGCTCCTTGACCGGACGGTGTTCGTGCTGGGGCGGGCCGCCGCCGTTGCAGCGCCCGCCGGTCTGATCCTCTGGCTGCTTGGCAATATTTCCGTCGGGAATGTCTCCCTGCTGCGGTATCTGTCGGACGCGATCGATCCGGTCGGCCAGTTTCTTGGAATGGACGGCGTGATACTGCTGGCCTTTGTCCTGGGTTTCCCTGCCAATGAAACGGTGATCCCCATCGCCATGATGATCTATATGGCCGGGGGTACGCTCAGCCGGACGCTCTCTGTCTCGGCAATGAGCGAGATATTGCTTGCAAACGGCTGGACAGGAACTACAGCGGCGTGTGTCATTGTGTTTACGCTGCTGCACTGGCCGTGCTCCACAACGCTTCTCTCCATAAAAAAGGAAACCGGCAGCTGGAAGTGGACGGCGCTCGCCGCCGTGTTCCCGACGCTCTGCGGCGCGCTTCTGTGTATGCTCATAAATCTTGTTTTTCACTGACTGCGGTGATTTATAGCGGCAGTAAAAAAATCAGCCTACGGCGGTGCATCGCTGTAAGCTGATTTCTTTATTCGGTTATCTTCTGGAGATATTCCTTGATGATCTCCTTGTAATCGTCGAGATTGCGCTCGACAGCGTTTTTCAAAAATCGCCGGGGCTTTTGCGGGTAGCCCATGCGGAACTCTCCGGTCAGCGGATCGCGATAAACCCAGCGCTCCTTCGGCGTTCCGCCTCCTCCGACGGCGTATTTGCCGGTTCCTTCGTGGACGTAGACCGCGTAATTAACGTTTGTCCCGACCTCGACGGAATCTCCGTCTACCTGATGGGCTATACTGGAACGCAAGCGCCCGGTATCGACCGCGCCCACGTCCGTGATCTCGTCCTTCACGTCGCCCTCGGCCTGTATGCCGACGGCTTCGAGCGCACGCAGTTTCTGCTCGGCGGTGGCTTTCAGGACATCGGCGGCGTTGTCATAGAGTTTATAGACGAACGGCATGGCTCAAAGATTAAACGGAACAATGGCTTTTATCTCTTTTAGGTACTTTACAGCTTTTTTTATCGTGCTGTTCTCACAGAGATATTCAATCCCCTTTGGTGTTATCATGCATTCTTTAACGCTTGCAATATAAGCCGTTGACAAATTATCCATCGTCACGATTTCAACACCGTCAATGTATCCGTCTTTTGATAGATTGTACATGATATACTGCCAGTACCTTTCGTTTACCCGTAAAAGGCAGCTTTCCGGTCTAAGCATTTTAGGGTCAATATCTGTGCCGCTTTTCAGACATTGGTAGAGATATGCCAATATCTGATAGACGATCACATAGTAGTCATCTTTTGCCATAATCAACCAACCCCGATGCTTTTCAGATATTCCTCGTATTCCGGCGGAATACCGATGTCGTAGTTTTCGTAATAGTGTAGGAACTCGTAAGGGAAAACGAAATCGCCATCTTCAAAGATTCCAGCGTGCAGTTTCTCCCCCGTGAAAAAGTCGTGCGACGGAAGAGTAGTCAATCCGGCATCCAAAGACCTAATATGGTCTATAACCTTTTGTTTCGGGATAGTGTTTTTGAATTTCCGGTAATCGTCGAAGTTTTCATTGCTGTCCTCATACGGAAGCCCTTTAAAATATCCGAAGTCCATTTATTTTCTTCTCCCCCTTTCATTTGGTTTATAGTCTCGCATGCACCCTTTGTTTCTCTTGCCTACCTGGATCCGGCCATTCGGGAATATATATAGCGTATCGGTCGGAGCTTTAACTATAACGCCGATAGCATTTGCCAGTTCTTCCGCAAAGCAGTACTCTTCCCCGGTCTTTTTTCCGGTGTTGCATGAAAGCAGCCGAATGTTCTGCTTGTTCCAGCCGTCCATATGACGGATGACAGATGCCAATAGGCGCGGGGACATATTCGTTTCAAGCGTCCCGTATCCTACCGCCGTCGGCGAGCCGTGCATAGCTACGTCGAAGAAAGTTTTTAACGGCTTGACGGCCTTGATATTTTCGGAAAGCGGGTCATCTTTCGGGAACGCGGCAAAGCCGTTTTCTAAATGAATTATACCGCCGGAAGCGATTTTATTCAAGTCGTCTCTGGCGTCTGCACCGAAGAATTTCAGTGTTTCTTCGTCATCCGCAGCGTTCGCTGCCGCCGCCTCTTCATTGAGACGCTTTAGCCACTCGTTGTATGTTTCCCTCTTGCGCTCATGCCCTTTGATGAATGCTTTCAGAGCACAGCGGCAATTATAAATGTTCCAGCCGGACGCACCGAGCGAAGTATCGCCGGGGAACATCAGCTTTTCACCGCCTACGATGAACGGCTCTGTTACGCCGACGTGCTGACCGTCTGCTTTGCCGTGCCATTCGCGGGTACGATGGTCTTTTGTGGCGATCCACTCCCGCTGCACTTCGATGCCCATCTCTGCGGCCTTTTCATACGTCGCCTGTCGGCCGCCGTTTTCGGCGGCGGTGACGGCGGTACGTGCGGCGCGGATGGCGCTTTCGATGCTCATGTCAACAATTCGGCGTCGGAGGTCGGCGGCAATACCGCGGCTGCTGCGTCCCATCAAGATACCGGCGGTGACGGCGTTCGTGATCTGCTTCTTTCCGAATGCAAGATCAATGCCGCGGCGGACGGCTTTCGCTTTGGGATAATACGGCATCAAATCCGGCTGCTCAACGATCAGGCGGCAGACAGTGCGCTCATCGTAGAGGGTAAAATCGCCGCCCGCGTCGGAGACTTCATACGCGGCATAGTTGCGGTTCAGCGTGTATATGCCCGGCGTGGCGTCGTTGACGTAGGAAATGGCGACCTCATGGTTGATTGTATATAAAAGTTATATCCCCATCGGTTTGACCGATGGGAATATCCATGGAGCGGATAATGGGAATCGAACCCACTTATAACATATAAAATGCGCTGATTTATCAATGAATTTGACACTTTGTCAGTAAAAGCGTTAGTAAAATCGCAAAAAACAGAGCCGCTACATGCGGCTCTGTTTTTTATCTCCCGTCATAGAGTCCGAGCTTCACGCGGATCTCCGCGTCCCGCTCCATGAGCTTCTCGTGCTTATATTCCCAGATGGCTCACGCCGGTGCGCAGAAAGCTGAATCGTGTCTTTCTTCTTGGGCATGTAAAAACCTCCTTGATTTATTGCCTTACCGGATATATAATCAAGGCGGTCGGGGTAAGGCTCCCGGCTCGCCTTGTTTTGGGCTTGAGCAGCGGTGCTTGGAAATGTGGCCGCTGCTCTTTCTTTATGCCTTGACCTTGCTGTCGCGGACGATCTCGGCGGCGGCCTCAGGGCTCTTCGCCGTGGCCTCAATCAGCTTCGCAATGTTTTCGAGAAACTGATTGAGCTCTGCGGTTGTCATTTCTGACATTTCCTCACTTCCTTTCCGAAGGGGCTTTCGCCCCTGCCTTACGAGTATCATTATAATCTATCTGCGCAGATATGTCTATTTCGTATATATACGCAGATATAGGCACGTGGTATAATCTCTCCGAAAGGTGGTGTATGCATGGCAACAACCAAGGCGCAGCAGAAGGCAGTAAATAAATACATGGCCTCGAATTATGATCGAATCAATCTCACCGTCCCCAAAGGCGCAAAGGAAACCATCAAATCCCACGCAGAGAGCCGCGGGGAGAGCGTGAACGGCTTTATCAACCGGGCGATCAACGAGACCATCGAGCGCGACAAACAGGACAGGGAATGACCCCTGTCCTGTTTCCGTTTCTTACTTCACACTCGGCAGCTTCCCGTACTTGAGGAAGTAGTCGATCGGGCTTCCTTCCTCAACATACAGCGTCCGGTTTCCCGCTTTGATCGCCCTTTTCTTGGCCTGCGTCACAGCCTTGCGGATGTCCGTCCCGCTCGACTTCTGCGTGAAGTCCGCGATCACGCTTCCGCTCGTCTTCGCCGTTTTGGAAGACGGCGCAAGCGCATTCCCGCTCGACTTGCCCGTGCTCCCTGTCTTTGCGGAAGCCTCCGGGATGACGATCTTCCCGGCCTTCGGCGTCGGGGCCTTGAGCGTCGTCTTCCTGCTGCTCCCGCGGCGGCTTCCGGAGCCGCCCGAGCCGCCGTTCCACTTCTGGTACTTTGCGCTCTTCTCGGTGTATCCGGCGGCAACGTAAAGAGCGTCCTTCTGCTCGGCGGGAATGTCGAGACTGTTGATGTACTCCACGACCTTCGCCTTCTTGGAGCCGGAAATGCTCTTGCCGTTCTCGTCCTTGTCGGCGTGCATCTCCTTCGTGGCGAAATAGTAGTCGTAGTACGTCTCATAGGAAACGCCCTTGGCATAGGCGGTGCGAGCCTTGTCGTAGACGTCCGCGTTGTAGGTGCGCAGCGCGTACTCCGCGCCGAATACCTCGCGGTTACATTCGCGGTAGACGATGGCGTCCATACGGCTCTCCGCCTGGTCCTCGGTGATGTCGTAGAGTTCGGCATACTCCGCGATAGCCGCGTCGTTGTCGGTCGCAAGCTCCGGGTGCGCCTTGAGGTATTTGTCCACCGCCTCGCGGTACGGCTCGGCTTTCGCGATGATCTCCTTCTGCCGCTCGATGAGCTGCTTCTTCAGCGCGCGGACGAGCCGGTTCTTTTCGCCGTCGGAAAGGTTCTTGTCGTTCTGAAGAGCGCGGATCTGCGCGTAATAGTCGTTCACCTCGTCGCCGGCACGGGAGACGTATTTCCGCGTGATGCCCGCTCCGACGTCGCCGTCGTTCGCGTCGTACTTGAGATCATCCAGAAGGTCGTAGTACTCGCCGGTGGTCTTGTTGGTGCTCGTCGTGTCGATGGTGAACGCCGCCATGGGCGCCGACAGCAGCTTGCTCGCCGCGCTCGTCGCCGGTGTCATCATCGGGAGCAGGATATCGCCGAAAACACCGGTGTACTGGTCGAGAAGATAGTTGATCTTCTTCGGCGACACGTTGAACGTTTTGCCGAGCCATTTGGAAAACTCGTCCGTTTTCTCGTCGTACCGTTCGCCCGGCCGGTAGTTCTGCAAGCGGTCGCTCTCGATGTTGCCGCCGTACCACGTCGTGCCGGGGTTGTCCGGGTTGAGCAGCTTTGTCTGCGTGAATGCTGTGGCGATGTTCTGGTTGAAAATGTCCGTGGGCGCGATGTTGCTCTTGATGACCTCGAACACATCGGAGAATTTCACATCTTCGCCCTCGATCTTCTCTTTCCCGTATACCGCAAGCGTTCCCAGCACCGCGACGGCGCGGCCCTTCGGGATCTTGATCCAGTACCCATCGCCGAAAAACTTCCCCGGCAGCTTGATGAGGTAGTAATTCGACTTCGTGCTGGCCGGGATATCGTCCCACTCGTCATCGTCCCACCACATGAGCTCGTTGAGTATCTGCGGCAGGATGCCCCAGAGCGCCGCACTCAGTATCAGCTTCCCGGCAGCCTGTACGCTGCGTACCCCCGTGGCATTCCGGATGAATTTGTCAAAGCCCTGCACGGAGGGGTTGAGGAACGGCACGAGATACCGGTTGAGCATCTTGGTAACGCTGCCGCCGCGGGCAAAGTTCGTCGTGATGTCCGCCGCACCGAGCATCGCCTCCATGAGATCGTTCTGTGTGAACTTGCCGTCCTTGCTCCCGCCGCTGTTGGCGAGGATGGTCATAAACTCCGCAAGACGCGGAGCCGCTTCCACCTGCTGCTGCAAAAGCTCGAACCTTGCCCACAATTTCCCCAGTTTGTTTTTCGGTTCCTTCACCATGCCGGTCGTGTAGTCCAGCATGGAGGAATAAGAGCCTCCAAGCGCCTTGTACTGCTGCCAGATCTCTCCGTTCTTCCGGATCTGTCTCTTTGCCTGCGGGAACATTTTCAGCCACGTTTTCATGTCCGTGGAATAGAATCCGGCGTCCTGGAAGTCCCGCACGGCGTTTTTGATGAGAAACCACGGAGACCATGCAGTATTCATTGCTTTGAATACATCGTTCAGCTTCTTCATTGCCTTTGCCGCGCCGTAGTTTGCGAACTTGTCCGGCTCAAAGGCTTTCATGGCCGCGGTGAGCCCCTCGTCCATCGTGATGTCGTAGGCTTTGCCGTTCTCCTTCACGGAGAAGATGTTCTCAAATACCGGCCTGTAGTCCTCGTCGCTCTCAAGCGCGGCCTCCGTCGGCGTGTACTCGCTCTCGGCAACGTCCCAGATGTACTTCTCCGTCGCTTTCTTGTTGCCGTCATACTCGCGCACCAGCGCAAGGCCGAACTGGTTAAGACCGGCGTTCCGCATCGTGGATACCGTCTTGCGGGAGAGCGCCGTGTGCAGCGGCAGAAGCACGCCGTCGCTGCCGACAGCCCGCCCGATGGCGTTGGAGACAACGATGCCGCCATTCCGCCGGGCGCTTCTGGCTTTCCTGCTGTTCGTCCCTTCCTCGCGGAATGTTGGGATGTAGTGCGGGTACCGCTTTTTCAGCGCGTCGGCAAACTCCCGCGTGATGAGCCCCGCCTCCACGCGGTAGCGGATGAGATCGTCCGAGTACTTGTAGACCTCTTTCGCCCACTCCTTGAACTCCGGGTTCTTCGCTTCGAGAAGCTGCGCCGCCGTCCGGGAATCGTCCGCCGTCACGTCGTACCCGAATACCGGCTTCAACCCCTGCTTTTCCACAATGGCCCGCTGCCGTTCCAGCTCCAGCGCGTAGGCCGCGCCCTCCGCTACGGACGTAAGGCTCGGCGCCTCACCGTTATGGGCGGCAAGATAGATCTCGTGCGCCGCCTGGCGTACGACCGGTGAATCGCTGTCGCTGTTTGCGATCCGGCGCAGCTCTTCCTTTGACAGTTCCTTGAGCTGCGGGTATTTTTCTTTTACCCAGCGGAGATTTTCCTTGATCCGCTCCAGTTCGGCGCTGTTGTCGTACTTCATGCGGTCCACGTTGTGCATGTGCAGAAGATAGAGCTGAAAATCGCGGTACTTTGTCTCATTCTTCCGCATCGGGGCAAGGGTATCCGCAAGGCTCGCGCCGATCCTGTGGCCGTCGATGTCGGTACGCGCGCCGCCCTTGGCGATCCAGTTTCCCGCCCGCTGGGAGTACGCCCCGGCATTGAAGTAGTATCCCTCAAGACTTTTGCTTCCCGTAGCCTTGGCGATCCGGCGCACCGTATCCCCGGCATTGACAAACATCCGCATGGCCCCGCTTGTGACTTTCTCGATTTCCTCGCGGTAATTCCGCTCGGCCTTTATGACCTCGGACGTGACCTTTTCCGTCGTGGCGGCGATCGTCTCTTTTGCCGCCGCGTTTTCCGTCTCCGCGGCGTCGCTGCTCTCCCGGGACGTCTCCGCGTTGTCGGGCTGTTCGGGATCTCCGAACAGCTCGGCGATCCTCGCATCCTCGTCCGCGGTTTTCTCGGCTTCGAATTTCTTGGCGCGCTGGTAGTTCTCCTCCGAGAAATTCTTGTTGGCCATCGTGATAACTTGCTCCGCCGCGTCCCTCGCCGCCGTTTCCTTCAGCGCCCGGACAAGTGTGTCTGCCTTGTGGCCGTCGTGGAAGATCGTTGCCTCGAAGTATTTGCCGATCGGCGTTTGCTTCACCTCGACCTTGAAAGTGGAATCCTTCGGCGTTCCCTTGAGGAATCCGGTCATCTGCACCTTTACCTCGGATTTTCCTTCGCCCATAAGATCCCGGTATACCTCGCCGGAGCTTTTGTTCGGTACGAACCGCTGTCCCGCTCCGAGATTTTCCCGCGCCCGGATTCTCTCCGTCTCCCGTCGGTCTGCCTCCTGCAATTTGCGCAGCCGTTCCCGCCGTGCATCCTCTTCACTTACTTCGGTTTTCCGGTTTTCCACCTCTACGCTCGCTTTGCCGGAAGAAGCCTTCTGAATCACTCCTCCGAGCTCGCTTAATTTTTTCCCTGTAATCTTGACACCGTCTTCGGCATATGCTATATTGCCGATAGAGCCATACGGTGGTTGGCGTGACGGGAATTGTACCCTGAGCTGCATCAACCATGTATTGGCTCTATTTTTGTTTGTGTCAAGGTACAGCAGTTCGGAGTTATTGATAAGATTCCGCAGATTTTCATCCGCTCTTCCGTAGGCGCTCGTCACAAGGGAAAATTCAGCTTCCGTTCTTCCGCCCGGCTTGGGTGTGAGCTCCAGCGCCACCATTAGGCTGTTGCCGTTTTTTGCCTTCTCCTCGCTCAGCAGTACGATGCTGTCCGGTCGGGTAAGAGACTTCATAATCAGTACCGGGTTTTCAAGGATACTCGGAACCTTTTTGATGACATCAACATTCACTTCTGGATGATCTTCAAAGATCGTCCCGATTTTACTCTTCCGCATGTAGATGTTATCCGTTCTCGCGCCGATGCTTTGCAGCGCCTCGGAAGTTGTTCCAACGCGGAAATAGCCTGGAGAAGTGCTCAGCATGTCCGTCGGCGTATTTCTCACCCAGTCATCCACGTTCTTTCCGAAGTTCTCATCGATGCTATAGCTCGTCGTATTCCCATCCGCAAACACGGTATCCGCGTCGCCCAGATTGGGCGGCGTATTTTTTCGCTCTTCGGCGGTCATCCGACGGCGGGAGGCGGTGTCTCTCGCTTCGATCTCTCCGGCGGTGTTGCGGTAGAACTCGTTCACCGCCTCGCCCGCGTCGCCGAGAATGCGGTCGTACCGGTTCAGCTTTCCGAACCATTCCTTGCCGTAGAGTTGCTTGTACAGCTCGTCCGAGCGCTTCTCCAGCGCGTCCATGCGGCTTTCGTCGTAGAGCATGGAGCCGTCGAACATTGCCCCCATCTCGCGTTCGGTGCTGCGGTACTCGTCATAAAGCGCCCGATCCTCGGTGCTCAATCCGTTGAGAAGCCGTGCGCGGTTGTCGCGGTACTTTTCCGCTGCTCTGTCGTAGTTCTCCCCGCGGTTCCAGTAGCCGGGGTTCGTCCCGCTCGCAAATCCCTCCGCCGCCTGCACCCGGTGCTGTACCTCGTGCATGAGAACATCGAGCGCCTCGTTCGCGTCGTATTTGAGCTTTGCGTCAATGGTGATCGTGTTCGTCTCGCGGCTGTAGCTGCCCGCTGTACCGTTCGGCATATAGGCGAACTTCACCTTGGTTTCCGCGATCTCGGGGTACGCCTCGAAAAGGGCGTTGTGCTGCATGATGTCCCGCAGTGTCGCGTCCCCCTCGTCGATACGGCGCGCCAGCTCTTTTTTTGTGCCGCCGTGCTTCTTGTCCAGCCCCAGCAGTTCGGCGTGCTCCGCCTCGGTGAGATTACCTGTGAGCATGCGGTTCATCAGCTGCGTATAGCGCGCATAGTCCGCATTGTCGGTGCTGTACTGTGCGTCGCCGTTCTTCCGGAACTCCATGCCGGAATCGTCGATCTCGAACCGCCATTGCCCATCCATGCCGCGGTACCAGCCCGTTTCCTGCCGGATGGTCTCGTTGTCCGTCCCGCTCTGCTCCATTGCTTCCGCGCGGCGCAGCGCCTCCCGGTCTGCGGTCCCGGCTCGAATACCCGCTACGCTCGCCCGGCCGGAAGATTTTTCTTGACTATTCCCCTCCGTCTGGCGTATAGTAGCCGTAGAAGAAGGATTTGCGTTGATATTGCTCTTGTACTGTACTTGAGTAATGCCTTGCGCAGAGCCTTCTTCTTTGCTGTATACCAGCCGCCCCTCGCTTTTCGCTTTCTCAAGATATGCTTCTCCGCGGCTTCTTCCGTAAATGGAGGTGACTATATTTGCTCGTATGAATTCCTGCGCGTGCTGGGCATTCGAGTCCAGTTGCACAATGGCCAATCCTCTATTGCCTTTGTAGTCCACAAAGTCAAGGAACAGTTCGATTTTCCCGTCCTTTTTCGACTTCATAACCGCATCCGGCTTCCCGATATTCTCCATCGCGCTTTTTATGCCCTCGATGCCAAGATTATGGTAGTTGATTTTTTCCCTCTGATATCTCCCATTCTCACGGCTTTCCATGGCCAGGTAAGCATCCCTGTAGCTCATTATGACCGGCAAGTTTTTCACTTCTACGCCCGCTTTTTCCATTGCAGTTCGGAAGCTATCAGTAAACCGGCCAAAATACAGATATCGCTGATCGAACGGTTCCGCCGAGTTCATGATATCGTGGAGAAGTTCGTCCTGTGTTTTCTCTTCCGGGTTGAATCGCGCCGCATCGTTGGAATCATACGCCATTGACACGCCGCTTCCATCCGCAAACTCCGGATTTTCTTTGCCCAGCTTTTGAAGCTCAGTAAGTTCACTTTCCGTGATCGTTCCCTGAATAAATTTCCCCGTCAGTTCGTTGTACTTTTCGTACTGCGGGTTCTCGCGGCGATACTGTGCTTCTCCGTTGCGGTCATAGGCTGCGCCGGAATCGTCGATCTCAAACCGCCACTGGCCATCCATGCCGCGGTACCAGCCCGTTTCCTGCCGGATGGTCTCGTTGTCCGTCCCGCTCTGCTCCATTGCTTCCGCGCGGCGCAGCGCCTCCCGGTCTGCGGTCCCGGCTCGAATGCCCGCTACGCTCGCCCTGCCGGAAGATTTTTCTTGACTATTTCCCTCCGTCTGGCGTATAGTAGCCGTAGAAGAGGATTTCTCCTGTTGAGCGCCGGTTTCGGTAACGGAATCGGAAGAGCCGTGCTTTCTGGCGGGGGACGTCCTCTTCTCCATTTTCCCCACGTTATACACGACCACGCCATTATTCCCGTCTGCAATAGATATCGTTACCTTGTAGTACTGCCCATCAAAGTCTTGGAACCACGCCTCACGGTACAGCCAGCCGTTTTCCGCAAACTTCCCGTGAATCGGGCGTCCGTCTGTTGAAGTCTCATCCGGTCTGGCGTTTTTGTTGACCCGCTCGGACACCTTTGCGAGCTCGTCTATATGCGCCTCGGCGTTCAGCTTCGTCTCGTATTCCGAATCGGTCATCGGACGGCGGCGTCCGCTCTCGTCCGTCACATAGTTCCGGAAGCTTGCCTTTCCGGCGGTATCCTTCGTGATCTTTAGCACGTCCCCGGAATCCGTCGTGAGTATCACGTCCTCGCCGTTGCGGATCTTCCGGTTGATGTATCCTTCGATCTGGTCGGCCCAGCTGCTCGGGTCATTCCCGAAGATTACCTGCCGGTCGGCCTGTACATACTTCTTGCCGTCCGGAAGAACCACAATGCTCGCCCGGCCGGAAGATTTTTCTTGACTATTTCCCTCTGTCTGGCGTATAGTAGCCGTAGAAGAGGATTTCTCCTGTCGAGCGCCGGTTTCGGTAACGGAATCGGAAGAGCCGCGTTTTTTGGTGGGAGAGGTTCTCTTCTCTATTTTTCCCACGTTGTACACAACGACCCCGTTGTTTCCGTCAGCAGTGGATATCGTCACTCGGTAGTATTGTCCGTCAAAATCAGAAAACCACGCCGTTCGATAATACCAGCCGTTTTTTGCAAGCTCACCGTGAATCGGTTTCCCGTTTGTTCCAATTTCGTCCGCTGCTGGTTTTTGATTATTCTTTTCAGAGATTTGTGCCAGCTCGTCAATATGCGCTTCGGCGTTCAGCTTCGCCTCATATTCCGTGTCCGACATTCTTCGCATTGTCCCGTTTTCGCCGGGAACATAGTTCCTGAAGCTCGCCTTCCCGGCGGTATCCTTCGTAATCTTCAGCACATCACCGGAATCTGTCGTGAGGATCACATCTTCGCCGTTGCGTATCTTCCGGTTGATGTATCCTTCGATCTGGTCGGCCCAGCTGCCCGGGTCATTCCCGAAGATTACCTGCCGGTCGGCCTGTACATACTTCTTGCCGTCCGGAAGAACCACAATGCTCGCCCGGCCGGAAGATTTTTCTTGACTATTCCCCACGGTTGAGCGTATATTGGTCTCAGAGGGAGCGGTGGCGTTACTGTCAATGTTGGCACTTCGTGTGCCCGCAACAGGGCTTGAACTCCTCTCGTTAGAAGATGCATCTGATGAGGCACCGGTGGAAGCGCTGCCGAAAGGTAAGGGTCCACCACCGCCCAAGGGTGCATCTTCTTTCTTTATACCCCAGTTGTAAATCTGCGCTTCGTTCGGCTGAATCATATTTCGTACCGCAATACGAACACCGGCTGTATCGTCCCCGAGTTTAACCGGTACATAAAAATAATCCCAGCCGGACACCTCTGGGTTTCCTCTTTTGTCCGTCGTGCTGTACAGATATTCAGCATTTTTGAATATCTCTTCGCTTGCGAAGAGCATTCCGGATTTTTCCTGCGTCAGATTCTCCAAAACTTCCTGTATTCCCGTATTGTAGAGCTTCGCTTCGATCGTTTCTCCGTTGATCTCAAATTCAAAGCTTGCTCCTTTTATTTGTCGAAGATACGTCCGCAGGTCATCTTTGAGAAGTTTTATTTTTTCGCGCAGAATTACTTTCCGTTCTGCTTTCGGCATGGAACGAAGGTCTGGAAAATACTGCGATGCGGCTTCCCGGTTTTCTGTCAGGTCGACTGTCTTTCCCTCTCTGACCATTCGGTCGTGGAGTGTCCTCTGCGCCGCGTTCCGTGCTTCGTTGTCGGTGTATTCGATGTTGTTCCGTCGAATCCTCTCGTTATCGCCGGGCATCTCCACGCTCGCCCGGCCGGAAGATTTTTCTTGACTATTTCCGGAGGTTGAGCGTATACTGCTCATAGAAGCAGAATCTGTTGGTTCAACGAGCCGTCCGCTTGCGGTTGCGCCTTGAACGGGTCCGGAGTCTGCTTCAGCAAAGGAAGCAGTCCCGGCAGACGTTTCGGACGTTTTCGTGAGGGCGGAAGCATTTGCTATGTCGGCTATGCTTCCTTTTATGGGCGATCCGTTGGCGGTGTCGTTTTCGGCACCGTTTACCGCAGCATGTAGAGTCTGCGGGGCGGGTTGCCCATTATTTTTTGCATCCCTTTCCGCGTGGAAGCTGTAAACGAAGTTCCCATTGTCTTTCTGCTTCACGTCGATCGACACGGTATATGGCGTCGTTTCGTTCCCGGAGCGCTCCATATACAGGATCGGATTCACGAAGTACCGCCACATATTCACGCCCGCGTGGGTATCGCTCGTTTTTCCGGTCTCGGCTTTGCTCCCGCTGTAGGTGGATTCCCGAATGATCTGGTAGAAGTCGTCCGCAAGATTCAGCGTTACCCGTTTTTCAGCGGCTGTTCCGTGCCGGTTCCCGGCTGCGAGTTTTGCCGCGTCTGAGCGTGTATTTTCGCCTTCGTCAAAGCGCGGATCAAACTCCGCCTTGATGATGCTTTCGGAGCCGTCCTCGTTTTCAACAACAAGATCGATCGGGTTCTTCGACCACACATCCTGGATCAGCCGTATTACACGCTCGGACTTCTTGGCTTTCGGCGTGTTTTCCTCAAAGTTGCTCTGATAAATACCGCGTCCCGTTTCCGCGTCGTATCCAACAAAAGCCTGCGCTCGCCCTTTCGGCGGCCCCGTCGTTTCCCGCTGCGCCTCTGCCCTCCGGGCGGGGGCATTTCTTTCTGTCTCGGTGCGCACGGCTTCCTGCACCGGCGCTTCGCCGGAGAACCAGTTCAGCCCCGCGTAAGCGTCCGCCGCGATCTCCTCGGTGAGCAGCCGCTCGATCTCGTCCACGCTCATATTTGCGAAATCGTAGACCCCTGCGTAGTCCGCTTTATAGGCATCCCGCATGGCGTCGTATTCCTCGGCGGTCATGCTCTCGCGGATCACCTCATCTGTCGCGCGGATAACTTCCTCGGATGCATAGTTGTGGAACAGCTCGTGCTGCACCAGCATCTCCGGACTGATGACATTTCCTGCGCTGTCCGCGGCGTCCACGCGGAAGAACACCCTCCCGCTCTCGGTATAGGCGTTTGCGTAGCCGTTTGAGATCTGGATCGCCCCGCGCACCGCTACCGGCTCAAGCCCGGTCTCCCGCACCGCGTCGTAGGCGCTCTTTGCCTCGCCGCCGAGCTTCTGCGCATCCACGACGGTCACGGTCTCCGTGCCGCCGTCCCGAATGCCGAGCTGCGCCGGCGTTACTTGCCGTAGATCCGCCTGCGCGTCCGTTCCCACGCCTCGTTGAACTTCCGTTCGGCCTCCGGCGAGAGCTTGTAGCCCTCCTTCGGCGCCTTCCGCAGCTTGTCCGCGGGAACCGACATAAGCAGCCCCGCTTTCTTCCCGGTGATAAGAACTCTGTCCATTGTTCATTCCCTCCTGAATATTGATCGCCGCCGCGGGCGTCGTGCTGATCCCTTCGTTTTGCGCCCTCTGCGCGCCCACAGGCGCGTTTTGCGCCCCGGTGGTATAAGTACCCTCCTGCATACGCGAAATACGCTCCTGCGCTCCTACATCCCCGCGCAGCGCTCTTTGCATCTCGCGGATCATCTGCATGTGCTCGCGCGCTTCCTGCGCCGCGGTCTGCTGCTGCGTTTCCAGCGCACCGAGCTCCGTGCCGGCGTCTATGATCTTCTCGCGTGTCTCGCTGTTGAAAAGGCCGTTCTCCTTCATGGAGGCGCGCGCCTCTTCGATCTTCGCGTTGACGGTCTCGTTGGCGTAGCTCTCGTTCTGCGCCCGGAACCGCCCGTTCACAGCGCCGTCGATGCCGGAGAGAAATCCTCCGGAGATCGCACCGGCGAGATAGCTTTCCCACAGTCCCCGGATCGTCACGTCATCCATCCAGTTTTCGCCGAGCGTTTTGCCGTTATAGATGCTCTTGGCAAACGGGGAAACGAGGTCCGAGGCGACCTCTTCCAGACCCTCGCCGTTCATCTGTCCAAGCAGCGTCAGTACGGTGCGCATCGTCTTGCTGCTCGTGAGCGTTCCGATGAGCGCCTTGGTAAACTGCTCCTTCGGCAGATATTTCCCGGCGGCTTTGATCGTCAGCTTGTTCGCCATATCTCCGGCGGCTTCCGTTGCTGCCTCGATGGAGCCGATCACCGTGCCGTAGGTCAGCGCTTTGTCCCAGCTTGCGCCGTCTTCCAGCGCTTCCTCGATCGCCGCGCCGGACGCCTGGTTGAAGAAGAGAAAGCTCTGGAACGCCTCGCCGCCCTTTTCGCCCAGAAGCGCCGTGCCGATGAGCCGCCCGGCCATCGGGAGCGCCTGGTTGCCCACGCTTTCGGCAATACTCATGGCCTGCTGCCACTTGGGGCCGAGATCGGCGTATCTCTGGTCCACTCTCTCCTGATATGTGTTGTCGCGCTGGAAGGCGGTCTTCACGCCCTCTTTGTCGAGACGCTCGTATCCTTTTTCGGCGGCGCGCTGCATGGCTCTCGCTCTGTCGTTTTTGAGATCCGCGACGCCCATATACTCGTCGAGATCCTTCTGCTGCTGTGTGCGGGTGTCCGCCGGGATCTCTACGCCGGTTTTCCGCCCCGTGGTCTGCTCCCACATGGCCTTGTAGTAGGCGTCGTCCGCCGCATTGAGCGGATTTGCCGCCTGTGCGCGGTACCCCGCCTCGTTCAAGCCGGTGCGCAGACCTTCCTTTGCGCCCGCTGCGGCCTTTTCAAAGATGCCCGCGATGCCGTGGAAAAAGTTGTTGTTCGTCCCGCTCTTTATCTGCGCCGCAGCGTCGGCGTATGGCGTCTGCATGGTGCTCTGGCCCTGCGAGGCTTTCAGAGCGTTTGTATACAGGAGCTGGCTATCCGCGTTTCCGCCTTTTTTGCTTTCAAGCAGCGCGTCCACGTAGCTCACCGGCTTTTCTCCGGAAGCACTTCCGGAGGAAGCCGTTCGGCTTCCTCCGGTTTTCTTTTTCAGAAGATCGTCTAATGCGTTCATTTTTTCCTCCGTTTTTGAGGTTTCAGATGTACTGTTTTCTGTACTGATTGAAAGAATCAAGTGACGGGTTTTTATCTCCGATCGTCGGCGCTATTCTCTTCGCATAATTTGCATATAGCATTACGTCGCCCGCTTGGTCTTCCGTCAGAGACTTATTCACCGTGGCCTCTTTCGCCAGCGCCGCCTGGATTTCCGCGAGCGTCGCTCCGTTTGCCAGAAGAGCATTCACTTTGTCGTAATACGATGCTATGTCCTTCCCACGGCCGCTCCCGCTGCTGCCGCTGGATCCGCCGTAACTTCCGGATCCTCCGCTCGACCCGGCCGCCGTCTCCGACGCCTTGACGTATCCGAGCGCCTGCGCCATCTCCGGATTGGCGGCGATCCACGCCTTTTGCATCGCGTCGATCTGGCTCTGCGAGTAGCCGAGATCGAGATAGCCGGAAAAGTCGCCGTACTGCGCCATGTTCTGCGCCTTCGTCGCGGCGTCCTGCTGCTGCTGAAGAATGAGATTCATCATGTTGGCGTAGAGATTCTGCTGCGCTTCCGCATTTGCCTGGTCCCGCGCGGCGTTTGCCTGATACTCGGCGTCCGCGCCCTGCTGCCGCAGCTGCATAATGGCGGCGATGCGCGCAGCCTCGTTCTCGTTCAGCCGCTCTCCATAGGCCGTGTCCAGCCCCAGCCGGGCGGACTCGCTCATGCCGCCGCTGTAGCCTCTCGCGGCCATCTCCTGCGGCAGCACGCGCAGGGATTCCATGTAGTCCCGGTAGAGCTGCTTGTTGAGACTGCCGTACTGGTCGCCCAGCTCGCCGATCCCCTGTTCCACCTGCGCGAGAGCGCGCTCTGCCGCGGCCTTGGCGGCGTCGTTGTTTGCTTTTACTGCGTCGTCGTACATCTTCTGGTACTGGTCCTTGAGATCGTCCAGATACGTTCTCTGCGGCTCCGTCGGTGTTTCGCTCGGCGTCTCTTCCGTCGTGCCTTCCGTCGTTCCTTTCTGTGCGTTGCCGTCGTTGTCGATGTACGTCACCCTGTCCCTGCCGGTCGAGGGCGTGCTCGGCTGCTGATTGGAATTTGATGGCGGCGTGTTCTTTTTCGTCTCCATGTTTTTCGCGACCGTTTCAATGGTATCCTGCGAAAACCCGCCCGGAGGCTCCGAGCCCGGCAGAAGGAGACCGAAGCCGTCGCGGTGATATCCCGGCGGAGTGTATGTACCGTTTTTGATCGCGTCGGTATAGTCCTTGCTGTAACCGTTCTTCTGTGTTCCTCCGCTGGACGGCATCTGCCCGGTCGTTCCGGATCCATTGTCCCACATATACGGCGTTTTACTTGCCATTCTTCTTTCCTCCCTGATAGCGAACGCACTTCGGGTTGCGGCACTCCCATTCCGCTGCGTTCTTCTTCGTCATCTCAATGCCGCATTTCGGGCACTTCATACCGGCGCACCTCCCAGCAGCGGGAGCGTCTGCGCCCCCGGTATTCCGCTCTCCTGGCTCCCTTGTGCAAAGGGAGCTGTCGCCGCAGGCGACTGAGGGATTGTCGCGCCGAATCTCCGCTGCCATTCGTCGATGATCTCCTGCTTGCCCGGCAGATTGATGAGATCCAGCTGCGCGGCAAAGAGCTTCCAGTTCTCCGCCGTCACCTGGCTCTGCGTGAGCGCCTGCAGCGTCTGGAGCGTCTGCGCCTTGCCGTGGGCGATGCTGTCGCCCGCCGTGATCGTCACGTCCACGCGCGGGAAGTACTTCCACTCCTCCCGCACAACGTTCCCGGCCTTGTCCGTCACAGCCGGCATGGTGTCCCAGAAGTTGTCGGCGTTGAACTGCATCGTCTGCGCCGCGCGGTCCTTCGTCTCGTCCGCGCCGATGAACAGCATCCGGTCATCGTCGAAAAATTCCAGCGCCAGCCAGTCGAGCAGCTCATAGAGCCGCTCGAACCCGGCGTTGCGGTCCGCGCCCTTGATGTCCGCCTGGCTCTGCGCGTCCTGCCGCATCATGGCAAGGCCGGTCGCCGTCGTAACGCGGCTCGCTTCCTTGCCGGTGTTGGTGTCGTAGTTTCTTGACGCCCGCTCGATCTGCTGCTTGAAGAAATCCACGCCCATGGAGCCATTTGCGATGCTCTGCAAGCCGCCGAGCCGCTGCACGCCGCCCATGCGCCCCTGCTTGAGATGCACCACAGCTCCCGGCTCATTGGTGAATTCCTCGCCGTCCGCGAGCGCGCTGTCCTCTACGAGCAGGATGTCGTTTGCGAGGAACGTGTCGTTCAGAATGTTCATGGCGAGCTTCCGGTCCGCGGCGTCCACAAGATCGAGGATCGGCATCAGCTCGCTCCTGTTCCAGAAGCGGTTTTCATCCTGGATGCGCCAGTAGTGTACGAACGGGAAGAGCTGGTTCTGCTTGCATGTGCGCTTCCAGTAGTTCGGGATGTATTTCAGCTCCCGTCCTCCCGCGAGGATCGAGCACGCCACCGCCCCGGCGGGGACGGTCTCGCCGTCCTCCGTCGTTTCGATTGGCTGCCGGAACCAGTGTTCGAGCACCTGCACCGTGTCGTCCAGATCGTTCACTGCCGTCGTGAGATCGAACATTCCCGTTCTGGATACATAGTCCGCGGTGAGGATGTCGTCCGCCGTGAGCCCCAGCTTCTCCAGCTCGCGGCGGAACACCTGGCAGAACTTCACCCGGTGCATCGTGTACACATAGTCCACATACTGCCCGTCCTGCAAAGTGCCGTCGCGGATGGCGGGATCCGGGAAGATCGCCTCCGTGGGGATATCCTTGATCCGGATATCCCCCTCGTTTACGCCGCAGCGCATGTCCTTGTCCCAGTACGCCTTCCAGAAGGCGTCCCCGAGTTTCAGCAATCTTCGTTCGTTGCGCGTGTTCATATCGGCGAGACGGTTGTTCTCCGTGATGTAGCGCACGGCAAATTCGCGCTGCTTCGCCTTCTGGCTGTCGAGATCGTTGTCTCGGCCCCGAAACTCCGGTTCCGGTACGGTCGGGTCGATCTGGCTTTCCACAAGGATGTACGGATCCGGCATGTTCGCCGGGATCCACGGCACATCGTTTGCGCGGCAGTATTCGATCATCTCCTTCGAGGCGTCGTGGATCCCGTTGTAGTAGTCGTTGCACCGCTCCCACTCGATCTCCACGGCGGTGCGGGCGTTCTTCGCTCGCCGGAAGAGGGCGTCCGCCGTCTCCTCGCGCATCTCCGGCGTGGAGTAATCGTACCCGACGATCGCCCGCTCGCCGGTCTGTTTCTTCTTTCTCATTTCCGCCGCTCCGCGTCGATCTCGTTGACACGCTTCTGGACGGCATCGTATTTGTCGCCGAGTTTCTGTTTGCGCACCGTTCCGTTGCCGTAGTCGCCGCGGATGACAGCGTAGGCAAGAGCGTCGATCTCGGCTGCGGTCAGCTCATCGGACGTCGGCGGCGTGGTCGGCTCGCCCGTGCCCTGCTTGGCGAGAAGCTCATTGACGCGCTTCTGGACTGCTTCGTAGTCATAGCCCGCAGCCTCAAGGCGGCGTTTTCGCTCCGTGCCGTTGCCCCACTTGCGGTCAAGCACCTGCTGTGCCAGCTCGTCAACGGTAGGCTTTGCCGGGGTCTCCGGCTCAACCGGTGCTACAGACTGGCCGCAGAGCTTAGCCCAGTCCGACCGGTCCATATAAGCGAGATTGAGGTCAAGGCGGCTCGTCCAGCCTTCGAGATAACCCATAGAGGTGTACTGGCGGATGGTGATGTTCTCGCCCCACTTGCCGCACGTCTTCGCGCCCGGCAGGGACGCCAGATAACCGCGTACGGGGGTGTAGCCCTTGTTGTAGGTCGGATCCGTAGAGATGGCATACTGCGCCATCCACAGCGGGTACGTCTTGGCGACGTCCGCCCATTTCTTCTGACTCGCTTCCGACTGATAGCTGTAGAACAACGGCGTCACGCCGGTCTTGTCCTTCACGTAGTCCAGCCAGCGTTTGGCCCACGCCGGGCCGAGCTTCTTCGCCTCGGCTTCCCAGTCAAGCGCAAGGACGATCTTGCCGAGATACGGCTGTACAATGTCCAAAAACCACTGCGCCTCCTGCTCGGGCGTCGCGCCGGTGTAGCCCTTGTCCCACGCAAAGTGATACGCACCCGCGCACTTGCCGAGAGCAAGAGTCTGCTCGATCTGTCGTTTGAAGTCTGGATTTTTGTACCCATAACCGCCCGTGGCTTTTGCGATCACGAAATCGCATGGTACTTTGCTGAGGTCAATGCCGGTCTGCCAACCGGCGATATCGATGCCGTTCATCATTTTTCTGTTCCTCCTTAGTTTGTGTATTGCACATAAATGTCGCCGTCGGCGCCTAACGAAGATGACGGACTGGCTGTACCAGAATAAATTTGACGATACGCTTGTCCGCCAACTGCGAGACTTGCACAAGAAAACGCCCCATCTTTTGTAAGTTTTGTTCGTGTAGTATCATTATTCCCGGCATTAAAATCCGTATCGGCCCCATAAGAAAAATAAAGATCGTCGCCCAAAGACCCGATCTCCCAAGAACCATTCGGAGTTTTTTGAGACGCAATCGGATAGAACGATCCTGTCTTTGGTGCTCCTATATTTTTTAAAGTAGCGTTGTTTCTGCCTGAAATCCAGCTTCCACCCGAAGTGGTCTTAGATATTGCTCCGGTTATTGTGCCGCCGGAAAGGGGGAGTGCGCCAATATTTGTAGGCGTAATATCAAGGTTGGTTCTTGCGTCGCTTGCTGTAGCAGCCCCCGTGCCGCCATTGGCGACGGGGACAGTCGAAACAGCGGAAAGCGTACCGCTTCCGTTCGCCTTTAAGAAGCCGTTCAGCGTGCCGAAAAGCGCCGAGCGGATTTTGGTGACGATGTTCGACCAGAGCGTTTTCCGGGTGATCTTTTCGGAGGTATCGTAGAAGGGGAAATAGTCCCCGTCCGCGACATCCTCGACGGCAGTCAAAAGCACTGCGTCCTTCTGTCTGGCGTCGAGGACGGATTTGACCGTGGCCTGCGAGCCGGACACATAGGGGATATCTGCGGCAACGACTTCCACGTTTCTGGCGCTGTCCGGGGATTTACCGTTGACCTTTTTAACACTGCCGCTATGGTAGTCAAACGTATAAGCAAGGTGCTCTAAAGTGGCCTTTTTGTTTGCACCGGAAACGTACACCGGAATTTCTCCGGTGAGGTTTGTGCCCAGCAGTTCTGCGGGCTGCGTTTTCGGCAGCCCGTGCGTGAGCGGCTGCATCTCATCAATGGCCGCGGAGAGCGTTGTCTCATCCTCCGTACTCATCGGGATATCCGCGCCGGTGAGCGCGACATTCCCGGAATCGTCCGGATCTTTGCCGTTGACCGTATCGACGGAGCCCACGCCATTCAAGCCGTTATATACGGAGAACGTCGTGTGTTCTCCACTGGTGAACGTGATCTTGTATGTATCCGCCGTGCCGGGAGCGTGCGTGCCGCTTTGCAGCGTGATAGACGCGATGCCGTTTCCGTTCTTCACGGTGAAGGTGGATGTGGAATCGTCCGTCAGCGTGACGGTGTAGGTGTCCGTCAAACCGTTCGTTCCGGTTTTGACAATGCTTTTGATGGACGTGCCCGGCTCGCCCCGGTCGCCCTTCTCGCCCGGCGGGCCCTGAAAGTAAACTCTCTCGGGCATCGCCATTTTCCCGCTCATGGACGCTTCCGGCGTCAGTTGTCCCGACAGGGAAACAATAGGGGTAATGTCCGCCATTATGTGACCTCCTTGAGGATCTCAAACGTTGCCGGCGGGATGACGGTGTAAACATCCCCCTCCGCCGTCGTGAGCTGCACGTCGTATATATACCTGCCGAACGCCAGCGCCTTTGTGTTCTCCGGTTTGATGTGGAACGCTTCCCCGCCGGGTACGCGGATCTGCACGGCGGGCGATGTATCCATCACCGTTTTCTTGACGGTCAGAGTAACCTCGTCCTCCTCCGTGAATACGTATTCCTTCCCTGTGACTGCGTTCGTCGCACGGTCAATAAACAGCCGCGCCGTGTCGCCGCGCGTCAGATGGATGGTGTTGTCTTTGTCTACTGTGAGCACTACTTCCACGCTCCCCCTGTTTTGAATTTTACCGGCCCAGTTTTCCACGCGCCGGAGACCTTGACGTACACCGCCGACGCTTTTTTCCACGCGCCGGAGACCTTGACATAAACCACATCGCCGAGAAGCGCCGGGGCGGTGAAGCTGGTCGTTCCGTAGTTCGTGCCGTCGTTGTCCTGCCCGACGTAGACCTTGATCGTAGCGCCCGCCGCCGCCGTTCCGGTGAAGTAAGCGGTCCTTGTGCCGCTGGTTGCGGTCCATGTGAGAGATGTGCTCGCCCCTGCGTTCGAGCCATTCACGTCGCATCGCAGGTAGGATGCCTTGACGTCGTTTTTGTACCACGTTCTGGTTTCGACGACTTTGAGCGCAAACCCCGTGCCGGTCATGCGGGCAAAATAGACCACGCTCGTGATCTTGAGGTTGTTGCTTTCCCACGTCGTGGTCCCTTTCTGCACCCACGAACTGCCGCTCGGCCGCGTCGGGGCGGTTAAGCTCCATCCCATTTAATTCACCTCAATTCGCGTACTGGATGTAGATGTCGCCTTCGGAACCGCCGGACGGACCCTCTGTTCCGGCGGTTATGGTCCGCACCTGATTTGCGGCGATGCCGAATTTCGTGTAAGAAATGTTGTCGGCGAGCTTTGCGGCGGTGACGGTTTTGTCCGCCAGCTTCTCCGCCGTGA
>ERZ808240.960-NODE-960-length-36669-cov-4.089228_pt1 | contig 36669 bp, 35 predicted proteins | sample MGYA00521084_ERZ808240 | MGnify/ENA primary metagenome ERZ808240 (study PRJEB31516, sample SAMN03275571) | gut metagenome | biome: mammalia-associated habitat; material: feces | host: Papio cynocephalus | place: Kenya | collected 2012-08-06 ... | reverse complement strand
TTTTTTATTTGAAACTCCCGAAAAATAAAGGTTTAGAGAGAAAAATAGGGTAGTAAATTTGACACTACCTTTTGGATGACAGGAGGCAGAAAATGAAAGATATAATTTTTCCAAGGACATTTGATAAACAGATCGTTTATCTGAAAAATGTTATCAATAACCCTAATATCGAGGTAGGGGATTATACAATGTACAACGATTTTGTACATGATCCGGTTGATTTTGAAAAAAACAATGTTTTGTATCATTATCCTGTTAATAAGGATAAGTTGAAAATTGGGAAATTCTGTTCTATTGCTTGTGGAGCAAAGTTTTTATTTACAAGTGCAAATCATGCAATGAAATCAGTATCTACATATCCGTTTCCTGTTTTCTTTGAGGAATGGGAATTGAATGCAAAGGATATCTGTGATGCATGGGACAATAAGGGCGATATTGTAATTGGAAATGATGTGTGGATTGGTTATGAAGCAGTTATTTTGTCTGGTGTAACAATCGGTGATGGTGCTATTATAGGCACTCGTGCTGTGGTAACAAAAGATGTACCACCGTATACGGTTGTCGGAGGAGTACCGGCAAAGCCAATCCGTAAACGATTTGATGAAGAGACGATCAAGAAACTTGAAGAAATCAGATGGTGGAACTGGAAAGAAGAACAAATTAAGAAGAATATTCAGGCGATACAGTCTGGAAATATATGTGCGTTGGAGCATATGACTTAGAAACAAAAACATCGCTTAAATAAAGAATATTAACCATTTTAATTACAAAAGAGGTAAATACAGACATGAGTACATTTGAACATGATCTTACAAAAGGAAATATCTGGAAGCAGCTTGTATGGTTTGCCGTGCCATTTTTTATCAGTAATTTGATCCAGTCCTTATATAGCCTGATGGATCTGATTATTTTAGGTCATTTTGGTGGAACAAATTCCATATCGGCAGCTAATATCGGAGGACAGGTGCTTGTGATACTGACAAATCTTGCATCGGGACTATCGGGTGGAGGAACTGTGATGCTTGGAAACTATCTGGGATCAAAGCGTAAGGATAAGATTAATGGGGCGATCAGTACATTACTTATTACATTGACAGTTATGGCAGCAGTATTTATGGTGTTGTTATTTATATTTAAACAGCCGTTACTCCGGTTACTTGATACACCAGAAGAAGCATTTTCACAGGCAGAACAATATTTGTTAATTTGTACTTTGGGCCTATTATTTATTTATGGTTATAATTCATTGAGCGCAATTATGCGAGGGCTTGGTGACAGTCGAACACCGATGGTCTTTGTTATTATCGCGTGTGTGATCAATATTATTCTGGATCTAATCTTGGTTGCCGGATTCCATTTGGGAGCCGGTGGTGCTGCTGTTGCAACTGTATTTGCACAGGGCTGTTCGATGTTATTTTGTATAATATATTTAAAACATCATGGTTTTATGTTCGATTTCAAACCGGCTTCTTTTCATTTTGTAAAAGAAGAATTCCGTACGCTGCTCCGTACCGGATTGCCGCTAAGTATTCAGATGGTTGGTACAAATTTTTCCTTTTTGATTCTGACGACTTTCATTAACAGGGCAGGTGGTGTAGCAGCATCGGCTGCAGCAGGAATTGTAAATAATTTCAATGGATTTGCAATCCTTCCGGAGGCAGCGATCAGCTCGGCAGCATCTGCCATGATCGCCCAGAATATGGGAAAGAAGGATGTGAAACGATCATCAAAGACTATGCACTGTTGTTTGGTTCTCTGTATTGCCGTGTCTTTGGTCGTATTTACGTTGATGCATATATTCCCGGAGCAGATATTTCATCTGTTTGGCGTAAAAGAAGATGTCCTGACTTATGGTCTGTCGTATATCTTTGCTTTTTCGTTTGAATATGTGGGACTTCCATTTATCATGTCTTTTAATACCGTCTCAACCGCAACTGGAAATGGCTGGATCACACTGGTCACAAATATGATATCTGCATTTATCGTTCGTATTCCGTTAGCCTATGTTCTGGCGTTTATTTGTGGACTTGGTATAAGTGGAATAGCGATAGCTATACCGATTGCGACAGCTGTTGGGGCCATCATATCATTTTTATTCTACCAATTTGGAATCTGGAAAAAACACATTCTGCTATAAAAGGATTTATTTGCCATATCAGAAAAATTGAGTATAATAATTTTATCCGGGCTGTATAGGTATAGAACATACGCGGTTCGGCATAGAATGAAAGTTGTAGTGTGTCAGTTTTAATGTGGGAAATGGCATTTTCAGAAAATACAAAAACGGAGATTCAGATACGAAAATTTAAGGCAAAGACAATATTGATCGCGGCATTTTACAGCAGGGAACTCAGTGACGCATTGACTGCATCTGACAGTATAAGTGAGCTTCAGTCTTATCTGGTAGATGAAGATTATAATATCCTGTATCCGGACGATGAAAAAAGTATTGGGAAAAATGCAGTTGATGTAATTGCAGATGTCACAACCGGATATGATAATTATCAATTGATCGGAGAGGAAAATCTGATCATGATGGATATGGATAATTTTAAAAAGGTGAATGATACGCTGGGACATAACGCAGGAGATTATGTGTTGCAACATTCTGCAGAGTTATTTAGTGATGTTTTCTCAGAGTATGCAGTTGTCGGACGTATGGGCGGTGACGAATTTACCGTATATCTGGAACGGACAGATGAAACGATCGAACAGGTGAGGACAATGGTAGAGCAGGATATACAGAGATTGTTTGAACTTTTTCGACAGGCATTTTGTGAAACATACAGGGAATGTGATCTGTCATTGTCGGCAGGCGCGTATATATCAGTTAAACGAACGGAATTAAATTGTAATGAGATGTATAAAAAGGCTGATAAGGCACTTTATATATCAAAAGAGAATGGAAAAAATCAGCTGAACTGGTATGAAGAAATATAAACAACAGGTTAGAGATAGATCTGACAGGTACAAGAATATGAAGAAAATAGCAGTATTGTTGATTTGTAGTCTGCTTATCGTGCAGGTCTGTGGGTGCTCCGCAAAGACAGAACAGGTAATATCGGAACCATCAGTCAGTATTACATATTCGTGGTGGGGAAATGATGACAGAAATGCATACACATTAAGTGAAATTGATGAATTTGAAAATGAACAGAATGGCAGAATAGATGTAGAGTGTAAATACAGCAGCTGGTCAGGATATGAAAACAGGATGCATATCTATATGAAATCTAAAAATACACCGGATGTTATGCTGATTAATTATTCCTGGCTGGATGAATATTCGACAGATGGAACAGGATTTTATGATTTTTATGAGGTTGCTGACCATGTAAACCTCGATAATTACACAAAGGATGAGCTGGCGTTTGGTATAAAAATTGGAAAACTGAATGCAATTCCGATTTCATTTAATACATCGATCTTTTATTTTAATAAAACGATTTATGACAAATATTGCCTTGATGTTCCGACTACATGGGACGAGCTTTTTCATGCTGCTGAAGTCATGAGGAAGGATGATGTATACACACTTGGCGTAACAGAGAAACAGGCATTTTTGCTGGTGGATGCTTACTATGTTCAGACAACCGGTAAAGACTTGACAGATGCATCTGGAAAACTTACAGTGACCAGTGAGGATGTTGGGGCTATGCTTGATTTTTACGCCAGACTTGTGAATGGAAAGGTTATTATGCCAATTGATTCTTTTACCAGAGAAGCAGGCAGGCTGGTTGGTTATGAGAAACTCGCAGACGACAAGAGAGAACAGAATGCAGATCGGTTAGATATTCTTCCGCCAGTATTTGAGAAAGAAAACATATATGATTCATTTAAAGCAAATGCAGACTATTATCTGTATGGTCGAAAGTCTGAAGAGGAAGTTGTGGATGCAATCATGCAGTCCTTTTATGAATAACTAATTTTCGGAGATAAAATATGATTGGAATAGTGATATTTACACTGCTGGGATATCTGTCCGGAGATGTATTATTTGCCAGAATATGGGGAAAACTCATAGGAAAGACAGATGTTGTCTCAAACAGCCGGGATCAGAACCCTGGGACTGCAAATGCATATGAACAGGGGGGCTTCTGGTGTGGAACATTGACCTTGATCTGTGATCTGTTAAAAGGATTTTTACCTGTATTTTTGTATATGTATGTGACTGGAGACAATGCATTTTATTCATTGTATGAGATACCTGTATTGATCGCACCGGTTGTCGGTCATATCTTTCCGGTTATGTACCGGTTTCGGGGCGGGAAGGGGATCGCAGTTACATTTGGTGTATTGCTTGCGTTATTTCCGGCACTTGAGCCTACACTGGCACTTGCCATCTGCTTTATATTCTTTTCTCTGGTCATAAGGATACAGCCTCATTTTTACAGAACGTTGATCTCTTATGTAGTTGCATTTATCGTGCTTTGTTTTACCGGAGATCTGATCGCAGTCAAGACTGCATTTTTTATAATTACCGTGATCGTGTGCCTGCGTCTTCACTATAGTGCAGAGACACGGGAACGCTTTAAGGTAGGTTTTTTATGGATGCATTGATTTTAACCTGTGGAACAGGTGGAGGACATAATTCTGCGGCATACGCAGTAAAAGAAGCACTGGAAAGAGCCGGACATCATGCGGAAGTGATGAATCCGTATCTGCTTAGAAGTAAGAAAAAGGCAGAAGTGATCGACCAGATTTATATTCATACGGCACAGCGGGCACCACATTTGTTTGGCACAGCCTATCAGTTAGGAAATCTGTATCGAAAGCTTCCGGTACGTTCTCCGGTTTATTTCTTTAACCGGAAGGCGGCAGAATGTCTGTTGGAGTACCTTAAGGATCATTATTTTGATATTATAGTTACGACACATCTGTATCCGGCGGAGATGATAACAGTGCTTCGTGACCGTCAGGTCGACCTGCCAAAGTCCATATTTATAGCGACGGATTATACCTGTATACCGTTTACAGAGGAGACGGAGTGTGATGCTTATATTATACCGATGAAATCTCTGGAACAGGAATTTGTAGACCGGGGTATCCCGGAGGAGAAAATCCATCCATTTGGGATTCCGGTATCTGAGCGGTTCCGGACAGAGATGACCAGAGAGGAAGCGGCAGAAAGACTTGGACTGGATGCGAGAAAGCGATACATTCTGGTATCCGGTGGAAGCATCGGTGCAGGCGCGGTAAGCCGTATGGTTTCTATGCTGCTTCATCAGTATAAGGGTACATCAGACATGAGGATCATTGTGCTTTGCGGTAATTATGAAGCACTTTATGAGAAACTGGACAGACGGTATGGCAACCGGATCATTTTAATGCGTTATACAGAGCAGATGGAAGCCTGCTTAAGACTTTGTGATTGCTATTTTTCAAAACCGGGAGGGCTGTCATCGACAGAGGCTGCAGTAGTTGGAACACCGTTTATCCAGACTGTACCAATCCCAGGTTGTGAGAGCAGGAACAGAAAACAGTTTAAGAAGCGGGGAATGAGCCTGACGATCGGCCGGACAAGGCATGAACTCACAAAAGCATTGGATGATATCAGTGATCCTGAAACCCGCGAGAAGATGATCGAGCGGCAGCATGAGGAGATCAACCGGGAAGCTTCAAAGGATCTGTGCACTTTTCTGGAAAAATTGATGCAGGAGACTATATAAGGCGTGACAACATCTTGTATCTCATTATGCAAAATGATAGAATAGACAACTGAAAACGATAACCAGCTGATAAGCAGCGATAACATGGAGGATAAATCATGGCATCATGGAGAGATAATATTCGTCAGGTAGAGCCATATGTACCTGGTGAGCAGCCAAAGAATACAAATGTGATCAAATTAAATACAAATGAGAATCCGTATGGACCATCTCCAAGAGTGAAAGCAGTTCAGGATAATGCAGATCTGCTGCGCTTATATCCGGATCCTGCGGCAGGTGCACTGGTGGATGCACTGGCGGAGTATCATGGTGTGGATGCATCACAGGTATTTGTTGGAGTAGGTTCAGACGATGTACTTGCAATGTCATTTCTGACCTTCTTCAATTCGGATAAACCGATTCTGTTCCCGGATATTACATATTCTTTTTATGATGTATGGGCAGAATTGTTCCGGATTCCGTATAAGCAGATGCCGCTTGATGAAAACTTCCGTTTGAAGATAGATGATTATAAAGGCGAGAATGGAGGAATCGTATTCCCGAATCCAAACGCACCGACCGGTATTTATGAATCTTTAGATCATATAGTGGAGATCATAAAGAATAATCCACATGTGGTTGTGATCGTAGATGAGGCATATATTGATTTTGGTGGAGAAACAGCGCTTCCATTGATCAACAAATATGACAACCTTGTGGTGGTCAGAACATTTTCAAAGTCACGTTCCATGGCAGGCCTTCGAATCGGTTATGCGATCAGCAATTCTGAACTGATCAAAGCTTTAAATGATGTGAAATATTCCTATAATTCATATACAATGAACCGCCCGTCACTGGTGCTCGGTGTAGAATCCATTCGTGATGAGGCATATTTCAGAGAGAAAGTCAGTCAGATCGTTGCAACCAGAGAAAGATTTGTGAAGGAGATCGCGGAGCTTGGATTTACATGTCTGCCATCATCTGCAAACTTTGTATTTGCAACGCATGAGAGTATTCCTGCAAAGGAGATCTTTGCTGCGGCAAAAGAAAATAATATTTATGTTCGTTATTTTGATAAGCCAAGGATTGACAATTATCTCAGAATCTCGATTGGAACGGATGCAGAGATGGATGTATTTGTCAGATTTTTAAAGGGATATGTAAATAAAAAGCAGAATTAAAATTTAGCGATGTTTGGAAATTAAAAGTAATTTTTTATAAAAAGCCAATAAATAAGCCAAAAGAAAGATTTGTTTTTATTACTGAGATAAAAAAACGGGTTCGATTTTGGCTTATTTTTTTGTGTGGATATATGCATTGCATCGTTGCTTGTGTTAATACAGCACAAATGATTCAAAATAGCACACGCAAAATGTTGACTTTGAAGTAATCTCTTTTTATTATGAGAGTCAGAAATATTTCAGGCAAAAAATCCGGATTTTATCATTTTTCGAAACGTTTCAAATCAAGTTGCGAAGGAGAGATAAAATGAATTTTGAGGAATTTACAGAGACTATAAGGACGGGGCTGGTTCAGGTATTTGAGATGAATGATATGGACATAACCGTGAATAAAATAGTAAAGAATAATGGGATCTTGTTGACAGGAATCAATATACGACAGGCACATACAATGGTGACACCTACAATCTATATCAATGATTTTTACAGAGAAGATATGGATAAAAAGGAGATCAGAGATGTTGTACTAAAGATCAAGAAAATATATCAGGGAAGATGCATGGAGAATCCGGTCGGCACAGAGGTGAAAAATTATCTGGATTTTGACTGGGTGAGTGAGAGAATCTTTTATACATTGATCAATCATTCAATGAATGAAGGAATGTTACAGAATGTACCATATCTGCCATTTTACGATCTGGCAATTGTATTTCGATGCGTATTCCATATTGGTGAAAACGGAATTGCTTCATCGATAGTATCCGAGGATGATATGAAACGCTGGGGAGTTGATACGAAGATACTTTATCAGTTGGCAGCAAGAAATACACCAAGGCTTTTTCCTCCTGTGACAGATAAGATCACCCGGTATCTGAAAGTGCATGCCAGAGTACCGGATTCATTATTAGAGGATATTCCAAAAGAAGATGATAAGCTTTATGTGTTGTCAAATTCGTTTGGAATTAATGGCGCGGCGGCATTTTTGTATGAAGGTCTGCTTGCTGAATGTGCAGAGCTTGTGGAAGAAGATATATACATACTGCCATCCAGTATCCATGAAATGATATTTGCGGGAGTATCTATGGCGGATGATCCGGAGTTATTAACAGAGATTGTTCAGGAGGCAAATGATAAGGTAATCAGTCAGTCGGATATATTGTCTTATAATGTATATCGATACAGCAGAAAAACAAAAAAGGTGACAATGATCCTTTCGGAGCAGATGCCTTTGCCGGTATAGGATCATAAGGGTACATTGAAAATTATATAACAGAAGAACTGGCAGATTTTGCGCATAAAAATAAACGAGATAAGAATATTTTTATACAGGAAAAACATGTGAAAAGCATATTACACCAACGATTCTCTGTATTGACAAAAGAATGAGCATGACATAGAATTATAAGATATATTGGGTGTAAATTTATGTGTTGAGAGGAGAACGGTGTGGCTGAAAATTATGTATCAAGGAGAGATAAAATTGTTGCATCGGCAGTCGAATTGATCGGCGATCTAGGGTTGAATGCTCTGACAACAAAAAATCTGGCTCGTAAAGAAAATATATCCGAAACCCTAATTTATAAGTATTTCGGAGGTATAGATGAAGTACTTACAGAAGTAGTTCTGCAGTATGCGGCATTTGATAAGAATATTCAGATGACGGTAGTAAAGCAGAGCGGTTCGAATATGGATAAGTTAAGGTTTTATGCAGATACATATGCTACATACTATGATAATTATATCGGTATGGGAGCAATCATGTTGCATTATGAGGAATTATTACATCTAAGTGAGACACGAGAGATTATCTCAGAATGTATACTGAAAAGAAATGAATTTGTCTGCAAGCTTTTTGAAGATGCTATAGCAGAGAGAGAGATTCGGGCTGTATTTACCCCGAGAGAACTGACATTGATGTTTAATGGTATATTTACTGAGGGTTTACTGGAGCGAAGAACAAAGTATTCGAAGAAGACATTTCGTGTAGAAGTGAAGGAAATGTTGAACCAGATCGAAAAGATGCTGAAATTCTAGTATAGGAGGAAGTTTGTCATGAGAATTTTAATTGCTGAGGACGATGTTGCAAATGCAAAGTTTTTATCAAAATATTTAAGTAAATTCGGAGAGGTTGTTATTACACCGGATGGAATTGCAGCTGTAGATGAATTTGTAAAACACCTGGAAAAAGGTGAGAACTTCGAACTTGTATGTCTGGACATTATGATGCCGAAGATTGATGGATATAAAGTACTTGCATCGATTCGAAATGCTGAGAGAAAGCATGGTGTATCCAGAATGCTGCGTTCCAAGGTAATAATGACCAGTGCTTTGGATGAAGCAAGTTTTGACAGCAATCAGGCGAGCGATGATTACGATGAGTACATCTGTAAACCGATTGATATTATGAAGTTGAATGATATTCTTAAGAAATTGGATGTAATTTAGGGTAGACAGATGGATTTGTTTGATTATATGAGAGAAAATCAGAAGGATGATGATTCTCCTCTGGCAAAGAGAATGCGTCCGGAGAATCTGGACGAAGTAATTGGACAGGAACATATCATAGGTAAAGATAAATTGTTATATCGTGCGATCAAGGCAGATAAATTGGGCTCCCTGATTTTTTATGGTCCACCGGGTACAGGAAAGACTACACTTGCCATGGTCATCGCACATACAACAAAAGCAGATTTCAGACAGATCAATGCAACGACTTCCGGTAAAAAGGATATGGAGCAGATTATCGAGGAAGCAAAAAATACGAAAGCTATGTATGGCAGACGTACGATACTGTTTATCGATGAGATTCACAGATTCAATAAATCACAGCAGGATTATCTGCTTCCGTTTGTTGAAGATGGAACGATCATATTGATCGGAGCAACAACAGAAAATCCATATTTTGAAGTGAATGGAGCTTTGATCTCAAGATCAAATATATTCGAACTGAAACCGTTATCAAAAGAGAATATTAAAGACATTATTTTAAAGGCTGTTTATGACCAGAAGGGCATGGGAGCCTTTAATGCATGTATAGATGATGATGCGGTAGAATTTTTAAGCGATATGTCCGAAGGAGATGCAAGAAGTGCATTAAATGCAGTAGAACTAGGTGTACTTTCTTCAGAGCCGGCGGCGGATGGCAAGATCCATATAACGCTGTCGGTAGCAGAAGAATGTATTCAGCGGCGTGCACTTCGATATGATAAAGACGGAGATAATCATTATGACATCATATCAGCATTTATAAAAAGTATGCGTGGGTCAGACCCTGATGCAGCAGTTTTCTATCTGGCAAAGATGCTTTACGGTGGGGAGAGCATTACATTTATTGCCAGGAGAATTATGATTTGTGCCTGTGAGGATGTTGGAAATGCAGATCCGAATGCAATCTGTGTTGCGACGGCATGTGCGCAGGCAGTGGAACGGGTTGGTATGCCAGAGGCGCAGATCATACTGGCACATGCAGCCATATATGTGGCATGTGCTCCAAAGAGTAATGCGATCGTGAATGCGATCTTTTCTGCAAAGGATGTTGTGGAACATGAACAGACGGGACAGGTTCCGGTCTATCTGCGGGATGCACATTATGGTGGAGCGAAGAAACTAGGACATACAGGTTATAAATATGCACATGATTATCCAAATCATTATGTAAAACAGCAGTATCTGCCGGATGAGATTGCAGACAGGCAGTTTTATGAGCCGTCGGATAACGGATATGAGCAGAATATAAAACAATATTTTAAGAAGATAAAGGAAGAATTTTAATGGAGAAAATGAAGCGGATAGTAGCTTTTCTTATGATTCTTATGATTCTTGGACTGGTTGTCTGGGCATTTATCCTTGGGATAACAGGAAGTGAATATTTTTCAGCAGCATTGTTTCTGTGTATTCTGGTACCGGTATTATTTTATGGAATCAGTCTGATCACAAGGCTGCTTACAGCAAAAGGAAAAGAACTTGCAGACCAGGCCGGGGCAGACTCCAAAACAGAAAAGAATAATGTTGAAAAATAAGGTATTATCTGATATACTCTATAAAGTTTTAAAAATTGAAACGAGGTATGTAACATGAGTTTATTATCACAGTGGCGCGATTATGCGTATGGTTTTGATGACAGAACACCAGAAGGAAAACAGTTCTGGTTTGATTATTTTCAGGCTGAAAAAGGAATCTATGAAACAATCCTTGCAACTCCAAAGGCAGATCCTGTAAAAGGAACTGTGAAAGAACTTGCAGAAAAGTATAATGTCAGCATTCAGACAATGATCGGTTTCCTGGATGGAATTGATGACAGTCTGATCACATCTAACAATCTGGATGATGTAACAGAGGATTCAGAAGTAACACTGGGTATTGATTATGAAAAACTGTATATGAATATGGTTGGATGCAATGCAGAGTGGTTATATACATTACCTGCATGGGATAAGATCCTTACAAAAGAAAAGAGAGACGAGCTTTATAAGAAAGAGAAGACATCCAGGACACTTGTAAAGCCTCCAAAGATTGGTAGAAATGATCCATGTCCATGTGGAAGTGGAAAGAAGTATAAGAAATGCTGCGGTAGATAATCAGGTACAGAGAGATTACGGCAGAATTCCATAACAGGAAAGAGAAAGAGAACAGACAGATGGTTGTATCCGTCCTGTTCTCTTTTCAGTTGAAGGGAAGAAACGATTGGAAAAGAAACAGCAATTCAACAAAGAACAAACAGATGCGATCCGGCATGGAGATGGTCCGATGCTGGTTCTGGCAGGCCCAGGAAGCGGTAAAACAACAGTGATCACATATCGCGTGAAATATATGCTGGAACAGGCAGGGATAAAAGGAAACCAGATTTTGGTGATAACATTCACAAAAGCTGCTGCAAATGAAATGAAGACGCGATTTGAAAAAATAAATGGACATTCAAATGGAGTTACATTTGGAACATTTCATTCGATATTTTTCATGATCCTGAGGCATGCATATGGCTACAATGGCAGTAATATTATATTGGAGTCCGAAAAATATCAGATCATAAATGGGATCATTGACAAACATAACATGGAATATAATGGGCAGGATGATTTTGCAAAGAATGTGATAGCGGAGATTGGACTGGTAAAAAGCGAGATGAAACCGGTGGAACAGTACCATTCAGTGAATATGAAGGCAGATGATTTTCAGATCGCTTATCGGGAGTATGATGAGATCCTCCGTGCAAACAATAAAATAGATTTTGATGATATGCTTGTATTTACATATGAATTGCTTCGGGACAGGCCGGATATCCGGAAAATGTGGCAGCAGAGATTTCGATATATTCTGATTGATGAGTTTCAGGATATCAATTGGATACAGTATCAAACCGTAAAGCTTTTGCTTGGAAAAGAACAGAATATATTTGCGGTTGGTGATGATGACCAGTCGGTCTATGGCTTCCGTGGAGCAGATACAAAGCTTATGCTGGGTTTTCCGGATGATTTTCCCGGAACAAAACTTGTATATCTGAACACGAATTACAGATGCAGCAGTGCGATCGTAGAATCGGCATGCCGTATTATAAAGAATAATAAGGCAAGATATAAAAAGGAGATCCATTCGGCATTTGAAAAAAGTAAATGCGAGCGGGTTCATGTGATCGAAGCGGATGGAATGCGTCAGGAAACGGATGGTATCGTTCAGAAGATCCGCGAGATGAATCAAAATGGGATTTCATATTCGAATATAGCAGTACTTTATCGGACAAATTCCGAGCCATCGGGACTTGCTTTAAAACTGATGCAAAATAATATTCCATTTCGGATGAAAGATAATATACCAGACCTGTTATCTCATTTTGTAGTTGTGAATATTGTTGATTATATCAAAGCAGCACTTGGAAACCGCGAACGTGCACTGTTCTTACGGATCATCAACCGCCCGAACCGTTATATAAGCCGCGACTGTCTGGAGACAGATCCGGTAGATATGGAACGGATGAAAGAATTCTATAAGGATAATAACAGACTGGTGCAGAATCTGGTAATGATGGAGACAGATCTCAGAAGAATCGCGGAATTAAAGCCGTATGCAGCGGTTAATTATATCAGAAAAGCAGTTGAATATGATGAATACCTGAAAGAGTATGCGTCATACCGTGGGATTGATCCTCAGGAGTACATGGACATAGCAGATGAATTTCAGGAGATGGCAAGAGATGTGGATTCTTTTATAGAATGGTTTAATCTTTTAAATGAATACAGGATAAAACTGAAGGAACAGATGAAAATGTCGGAGCATGTTAAAGATGCAGTTGTGCTTGCTACGATGCATGGAGCAAAAGGTCTGGAATTCGATCAGGTATTTATCATGAATGCAGTAGAGGGGATGACCCCTCACAAGAAGTCAGTCACAGATACTGAACTGGAAGAAGAACGACGGATGTTCTACGTAGCAGTTACCAGAGCACGGTATGGTCTGTATATCTATGTGCCAAAGGTAGTTTATGGTAAGACAGCGCAGATGTCACGGTTTGTGACAGAGATGGTCATTGATCATGATATGCTGCAGGTTGGAAATGAAATCATCCACAAACGATATGGCAGAGGTGTCATAACATTTGTGGATGATAAAAAAATCTGTGTGTATTTTGAAAAAGACCAGATAACAAAAACACTAAGTATCGAATACACGATCAGAAATAATCTGGTTACAATGTCTGGAGATGATTAGTCATCTTCAGGCATGGAATTAAATTCCATCTCATCTAAGATCTCGTCGAAGGCGTCTGCAACGATATCAAATTCTTCTTCGTCTTCGATCGGCTCTAAGGTGAATTCATCATTTGGAAGTTCGATGTAACGGTATACAAGAACCTCGTCATCATCATAGCCTTCCGGTGCTTCGACAGGAAGTAAAGCGATATAAGAGGTATCTTCAACATCGAAGGTTGCAACGATCTCACATTCGAGCTTTGTTCCGTCATCAAGTTCAAGTGACATCATTTCGATGTCATCTAATTCATCATCATTCTGTTTTGACATGTTTGATCTCCTTATCAAATAAAATTACCGGTAACTTTATGGTATGCCAATATCATATAAAACCGTACTGACCGGTCATTTCCATGATAATGGAAATGCAATGAAAAGTCCACATCCAAATTTTTATAAATGCAATAAAATGCAATGCCTTTATTCATTGAATTATATGTGTAAATATGATAAAATTAATATTATTTTGGAGTTATTCCATGGGAGGAAATAAGAGAAGATGAAGAAAGTTGCTTATATTGCTTCAGAGTGTGTACCATTTATCAAAACGGGTGGTCTGGCGGATGTTGTAGGAACACTTCCAAAAATATTTGACAAGAATGAATATGACGTTCGGGTCATCATGCCGAACTACCTTTGTATTCCAAATAAATATAGAGAAAAAATGCAGTATCTGACTCATTTCTATATGGATATCGGATATAAGAATGATTATGTCGGGGTTATGTATCTGGAATACGAAGGAGTAAAAGTATATTTTATTGATAATGAATATTACTTCAATGGCTTCACCCCATATGGAGATGTAAAGTGGGATATTGAAAAGTTCAGTTTCTTTTCAAAGGCAGCCCTGTGTATCCTGCCGGCAGTAGGATTCCAGCCGGATATCCTGCACTGTCATGACTGGCAGGCTGGTCTGGTTCCGGTATATTTGAAAACATTATTTGCCGGAAATCCATTTTTCAGCGGTATGAAGTCTGTTATGACGATCCACAATTTACAGTTTCAGGGTAAATGGGATATCGATACGATCAAGGCAGATTCCGGTCTTCCTGATTATGTATTTACACCGGATAAGCTGGAAGTCAGAAAAGATGCAAGTATGTTAAAGGGTGGTCTTGTATATGCAGATAAGATCACAACAGTAAGTAACACATATGCCAGAGAAATTCAGACACCATATTACGGCGAAGGTCTGGATGGACTGTTAAGTGCAAGATGGCAGTCGTTATGGGGAATCGTAAATGGAATTGATTATGATGTATGGAATCCGGCTACAGACCCACAGGTATATAAGAATTACAGTGTAGATAATTTCCGTGAACTGAAAAAGATCAATAAGGTAGAACTTCAGAAGGAATGCGGACTTCCACAGGATGATCGACAGTTTGTGATAGGTATTATATCCAGACTGACAGATCAGAAGGGGTTGGATCTGGTTGACCGGATCATGAATGATATCTGCTGTGATGGTGTTCAGTTCATTGTTCTTGGAACCGGTGACAGCAGATATGAGGATATGTTCCGTTATTATCAGGGCATTCATCCTGCAAAGGTTTCGGCGAATATTTACTATTCCGATGAACGATCTCATAAGATGTATGCAGGCTGCGATGTTATGCTTGTTCCATCCAGATTTGAGCCATGTGGACTTACTCAGTTAATGGCACTTCGTTATGGAACGGTTCCAATTGTAAGAGAGACCGGTGGCCTTAAGGATACGGTAGAACCATATAATCAGTTTGAGAATACAGGAACAGGTTTTTCATTTGCAAATTATAATGCCTACGAACTATTGGATGCGATCAATTATGCAAAGGAAGTTTATTATAACAATAAAGATGCATGGTATGGCATTCAGGAACGTGGTATGAGAAAAGATTACTCCTGGTACAATTCAGCAAAGATATATAATGATCTTTATAATTCATTATAAAAACGAACGGATAAACTCATTTTTATAAATGAAAAATCAGGCAGAAGATGTTACGATACATTTTCTGCCTTTTTACCGCAGAACAGAGAGACAAGCTGCGGACATACCAAATATGCGTATCTGTGCAGGAAAGGTGGTTTCATATGGCTTTTGATGGTGTCGTAATATCAAATGTTGTAAGCGATCTGAAAAAAAAATTAGTGGATGGAAGGATCTATAAGATCTATCAGCCAGAAAATGATGAATTGAATATTATTATTAAGAACAATAGAGAAAATTACCGTTTATTGTTATCGGCAGATGCCAGCCTGCCTCTCATCTATCTGTTGCAGACATCGAAGGAGAATCCGATGACAGCTCCAAATTTCTGCATGCTGCTTCGTAAGCATATCGGGAATGGCAGGATCGTAGATATCTGCCAGCCGGGATTTGAGCGTATCGTAGAATTTACGATCGAACATCTGGATGAGATGGGAGATCTGTGCAGAAAAAAACTTATCATAGAGATTATGGGCAAGCACAGTAATATTATTTTTACGGATGCAGATGGAACAATCATAGACAGTATCAAGCATATATCGCATTTGGTGAGTTCGGTAAGAGAAGTACTTCCGGGTAAAGCTTATGTATATCCGCCATCTGGTGATAAGCGTTCCCCATATGATGTAGACCAGAATTATTTTGTATCAGATGTATATACAAAACCTGTGACGGTAACAAAAGCGATATATACATCCATTACAGGTATTTCGCCATTGATCGCGAATGAGTTATGTTATCGTGCAAAAATTGATGGCGGACAGTCGACGGCTGCCTTAACAGATGATCAGAAGGAGAAGCTGTATCAGGAATTTGAGAAGCTGGTCTCTGACATAAAGGCAGAAGAATATGTGCCGAATATTGTATATGATGGTTATGTTCCGGTTGAGTTTTCATCTGTCAGACTTAGAATGTATCAGGGTTATCAGGCAGAAGATAAGGATGATATCTCAAAGGTCTTAGATGAATATTATTTTAAAAAAAGTAAGGTGACAAGAATCCGGCAGAAATCAGCAGATCTACGTAAGATCATTTCGACTGCGATCGAGAGAACCGGCAAGAAATATGATCTGCAGTTAAAACAGATGAAAGATACAGAAGACCGAGAGAAATATAAGATATATGGCGAATTGATCAATACCTATGGATACGGAGTGGAACAGGGTGCAAAGAGTTTTCGTGCACTGAATTATTATACGAATGAAGAAATCGAGATTCCACTCGATCCGACGATATCAGTGCTTGAGAATGCCAAACGATATTTTGCAAAATATAACAAGCAGAAACGAACATATGAGGCTTTAGAGAAGCTGACCGTTGAGACCGGGCATGAACTGGAATATCTTCAGTCGGTTCAGGCATTCATCGATATGACACTGGATGAGAATGCATTGGCACAGGTGAAAGAGGAGTTGATGTTAGGCGGTTATATCAAGGGAAGATATGGGAAAAAGGGTGACAAGCATACTAATAAGAGTAAGCCATATCATTATATATCATCCAATGGTTTTCATATGTATGTCGGCAAGAATAATCTGCAAAATGATGAGTTGACATTTAAGTTTGCGAATGGCGGGGATATGTGGTTTCATGCAAAGAAGATGCCGGGATCACATGTGATCGTACGCATGGAGGGAGCGGAAGAACTTCCGGATCAGACTTATGAAGAGGCGGCAAGGCTTGCGGCGTATTATTCATCCGGCAGAGAGAATCCGAAGGTGGAGATCGATTATACAAAACGGATGAATCTGAAGAAGCCGGCAGGTGCGAAGCCGGGTTTTGTAATTTATCATACAAACTATTCTATGATAGCCGAGCCAGTGATCCGCGGAATTGAAGAAGTGACCAGATAAAATATTTGATTTTTTATAGTGGTTGAAGTATAATATGGTATCCGTTGTTTTAAGGAGAATGTGATTTTATGATTAAGAGCATGACAGGTTTTGGAAGAAGTGAAATTGTTTCCGAAGCCCGTAAGATAGTTGTGGAGATTAAGGCTGTTAATCACAGGTTTTGCGAGATCAATGTAAAAACACCAAAGAAACTGAGTTTTTTTGAAACGACTATAAGAACATATTTAAAGAAATATATAGAGCGTGGTAAAGTAGATGTCTTTATCACTTATGAAGATCTGACAGAGACGAATGTATCAGTAAAATTTAACAAAGAGCTGGCAGAGGAATATATTGGCTATATGAATCAGATGGCAGCGGATTTCAATCTGACAAATGATATCACTCCATCTGTTATATGCAGACTTCCGGAGGTTTTTGTTCTGGAAGAGCAGACGGTAGATGAAGATGAGTTATGGAGCCTGATACAGAGTGCACTTGATGAAGCTGCGGATAAGTTTGTTAAGTCAAGAATGGTAGAAGGTGAGAACCTGAAAATCAATCTTTTGGAGAAGCTTAACAGTATGATGGCAGCGGTTGATTATATTGAGGAGATATCACCAGAGCTTATAACGGCATACAGACAGAAGCTGATTGACAAGATCTCAGAGCTGGTTGACAGTTCAGTTATTGATGAGAACCGTATTGCAACAGAGGTGGTAGTATATGCGGACAAGATCTGTGTAGATGAGGAGACGGTTCGCTTAAAGAGTCACATCGACAGCACCAGAAAGATTCTGGAAGCGGGTGGAAGTGTCGGAAGAAAACTCGACTTTATTGCACAGGAGATGAACAGAGAGGCGAATACGATCCTTTCCAAGGCGAATTCTCTTGATGTGTCGAATCGGGCAATCGAACTAAAAACAGATATTGAAAAAGTCAGAGAACAGATACAGAATTTGGAGTAAAAAAATGGGAAACAGAGGTTCATTAATTGTAATTTCAGGTTTTTCGGGAGTTGGAAAAGGTACGGTCGTAAAGAGACTGGTGTCTGATTATGGATATGAGTTATCTATATCAGCGACAACAAGAAGCCCACGTGCCGGTGAAGAACATGGAAGAGAATATTTCTTCATGGACAAGAGTGAGTTTGAGAATCTGATCGATTACGGCGGATTTATCGAGTGGACACAGTATGTTGAGAATTATTATGGAACACCGAGAAAGTTTGTAGAAGAAAGTCTGGATCAGGGTAAGAACATTATTCTTGAGATAGAAGTTATGGGTGCTATGAAGATTAAGGAGCAGTATCCGGATGCATTGCTGATCTTTATCAGTGCACCAAGCATTGATAGCCTGCGGGACAGATTGCGCGGCAGAGGAACAGAGGCTGAAGATGTGATTCTGAAGCGTTTAAAGAAAGCAACAGAAGAATCAGCAGACATGGATAAATATGACTACATTGTTATTAATGATGATCTGGAGGAATGCATACAGACGGTGAATTCAGTAATCGTAGGATATGCGTGCAGAACATCGAATAATAAAGCATATATAAAAGAAATAAGGGATGACTTGAAAGGCATCTGGTAAGAAAAATAAATTCAGAAAGGGGATATAATATTATGTTACATCCATCATACACAGACTTAATGGCAGTTGTTAATTCAGAGGTTGAACCGGGAGAACATCCGGTAGTTCAGAGTAGATATTCTATCGTGCTTGCAACTGCTAAGCGTGCAAGAGAGATAATCGCAGGACAGGAGCCACTTGTAAATACAACAAGCAATAAGCCTTTATCAATAGCAGTTGATGAGCTTTACAGCGGCAAAGTAAAGATTGTCGGCGATGACGAAGAAGAAAACTAATCAGAAAAAGAGGTTGTTGCAGTTTTGCGCAGCCTTTTTCTTTTATAAAAGGAGAGTGGCATATGAAAGCAAGAGAATTGTTAAAAGGATTGCAGTATTCAGTAATCTGCGGAGACGAAGATATTGAGATAAAGGAGATTTATAATGATTCCAGAAAAGTAGGGGAACAGGGTCTGTTCTTCTGTATTGTTGGGGCAAACTTTGATGGACATGCTTATATAAAGGATGTAATTGACAAGGGGGCTGTCTGCCTGATCGTTCAGAAGGATGTAGAACCGATTCCGGGTGTATTGATCGTAAAAGTAGACAGTACAAGATATGCAATGGGAATTGTCAGCAGCAATTTCTATGGAAATCCTTCATCCAAGCTGACAGTGATCGGTATTACAGGAACAAAGGGAAAGACAACAACAACATACATGATCCGTGAGATGCTGATGAGTGCAGGACATAAGACAGGTCTGATCGGAACGATCGAGATTATTGATGGAAACAAGACTACACCTGCTAATAATACAACACCGGAATCTATGATCGTGCATAAGAAATTAAAGGATATGGTTGATAATGGATTAGACAGTGTAGTTATGGAAGTATCTTCTCAGGGACTGATGCTTGATCGTGTGGCGGGTGTCGATTTTGATTATGGAATCTTCTCCAATCTTTCCAGAGACCATATCGGACCAAATGAACATAAGACATTTGAAGAATATGCGATGTGGAAAAGCAAATTATTCACAATGTGTAAAATTGGTATCTTTAATGCAGATGATCCACATGTAGATACAATGACAGAACATGCAACCTGTAAGATCGTGACATATGGTATTAATGGTGATTATGATTATAAGGCAAATGACCATAATCTGTATAATAAAGACGGTCATCTCGGTATCGGTTATCATTTGTCAGGAAAGCTGAATGGAGACATTCTGGTCAATCTTCCGGGTAATTTCAGTATCTATAATTCGCTGGCGGCTATTGCAGTTGCAGATTTGATGGGAGTTCCATTTGACAAGATACAGGAGATCCTGAAAACAATCAAGGTAAAGGGAAGAGTGGAGCTGATACCGATATCGGATAAATTCACGATCATGATCGACTATGCCCATAATGCAGTAAGCCTGATGAGCATCCTTGAGACATTAAGAGAATATAAGCCGAAAAGACTGGTCAGCCTGTTTGGCTGCGGTGGTAATCGTTCAAAAGAGAGAAGATATGAGATGGGTGAAGTGTCCGGTAACATGGCAGATCTTACGATCATTACTTCCGATAACCCAAGATTTGAAGAACCACAGGATATCATTAATGATATAAAGACAGGGATCGATAAAACCACAGGAAAGTATGTAGAGATCATTGATCGGAAAGAAGCAATCCGGTATGCGATCATGCATGCTGAGCCGGGGGATGTGATCGTACTTGCAGGAAAAGGACATGAAGATTATCAGGAAATCAAGGGTGTAAAGCATCATATGGATGAGAGAGACCTGATCAGAGAGGTACTGGAGGAAGAAGATGTTACCAAAATATGCGGATATAATAATCGATATTTCGCATGAAGCTATTGATCGTCCGTTTCAATACAGAATACCGGATGATCTGAGGGAAAATATCCAGCTTGGCAGTATGGTTAAGATTCCGTTTGGCAGAGGAAATCATCTTCGCACCGGATATGTGATCGGATTTTCAGATCAGACTGAGTGCCGGCCGGATCGGATCAAGGAGATTGCGGAACTCTGTGATCGTTCCGTACCGGTGGAAGGACGGTTGCTTGCTCTTGCAGCATGGATCAGAGAGAACTATGGATCTACGATGATCAATGCGATCCGTACCGTAATGCCGGTAAAAAAAACAATCCGTCAATTAGTGGATCAGATCGTAGTGCTTTCAGAAAATGCAGACGCAGAGCATATAGCATACATCAGGGAGCAATATCAAAAGAAACATGCACAGGCAAAACTGCGGCTGCTGCAGGCATTAGAAGAGACACCGGAAAGGCATCTTTCGATGGATGTCGTAAAACAAAAGTGGAATATATCACCGGCAACGCTTAAAGCAATGCAACAGGATGGTATAATCACTGTCATCAGTAAAGAACGGTATCGTACAGCGGGTGTTTATGATTATAAAGAGAATTTCCAGATCACTTTAAATAAAGAACAGCAGGCAGTTGTAGATGAAGTGACTCATGATATGGAACAGGGAAAACAGAAGACTTATCTGCTGCATGGAATTACCGGAAGTGGAAAAACGGAAGTCTATGTGAATATTGTAAAACAAACGATCAAGATGGGAAAGCAGGCGATCATTCTGATCCCGGAAATCGCACTTACTTATCAGACCGTCCGGTATTTCAGGAATTATTTTGGTGATCGGGTGACGATCATTAATTCCAGATTGAGTGATGGAGAGAAATATGACCAGTTCATGCGGGCGAAGAACGGGGATGTAGATGTGGTGATCGGGCCGCGTTCGGCGTTATTTGCACCATTTCAGAATCTTGGGATCATTATTATAGATGAAGAACATGAGACAAGTTATAAAAGTGATTATCCACCGAAGTATCATGCGAGGGAAACGGCAGTAAAACGTGCAGAGCTTGAACATGCAAGCGTGCTGCTTGGTTCGGCGACTCCATCTGTTGAGAGTTATCACAGGGCACTTAACGGGACTTATCGTTTGCTTGAACTGCATGAACGCGCAGGAAACGGGCAGCTTGCAGAGACCTCGATCGTCGACCTGAGAAAGGAATTAAAAGCAGGAAACCGTTCAATCATAAGCAGGGAACTTGCGGATGACATTACAGATCGGCTTGCTCGCAGGCAACAGGTAATGTTGTTTATCAATAAAAGAGGATATAACAGTTTCGTATCATGCAGAAGTTGTGGCGAGGCACTTAAATGTCCGCACTGTGATGTCAGTCTGACCAGACATGGAAATAATCAGATGATCTGTCATTATTGTGGATTCCAGATGCCACAGCCCAAAGTATGTCCTTCCTGCCATTCCGGGCTGATCGGTGGATACGGAACAGGAACCCAGAAACTTGAGGAAGAGGTTCAGCGATTATTCCCTCAGGCGAAAATCCTTCGTATGGATAAGGATACTACATCAGCGAAGGATGCACATGAGCAGATCTTAGAGAAATTTGGAAATGGAGAAGCGGATATACTGGTTGGAACGCAGATGATCGTAAAAGGGCATGATTTTTCAAATGTGACTCTGGTTGGAATCATTCTGGCAGATCTTACTTTATTCCAGAATGATTATCGGGCAGGAGAACGTACTTTTGATCTGATCACACAGGCGGCAGGAAGAGCCGGGAGAGGTACACAGCCGGGTAAAGTCGTGATCCAGACTTATAAGCCGGAGCATTATGCGATAAAGGCAGCAGCAGCTCAGAATTATCTGGAATTTTATAAGGAAGAAGAAGCGTACCGTGGACTTATGAAATATCCGCCTGAATGGAATATGCTGGTGATATTGATGGTGTGCTCCAACGAGACTTTTTTGGATCAGATGGCGGAAGATATCTGTTCCTATATCAGAAACTGCTCAGAAAATGACCGGGATATGAAAATAATCGGACCATCGATACCGGTAATAGCAAAGATACGAGATATTTACAGAAGGGTTGTCTATATTAAGAATTATCGGTATAATGAGCTGGTGGCTTTAAAAGACCAGATTGAAATGTATGTATCAGAGAAAAAAGAACTTCAGGATTTTAGTCTGCAATTTGACTTTAATCCTTTAAATATGTATTAAGGAGAGAATGAGAAATGGCAACAAGAAAAATAAGAATCGATGGAGACAGTGTTTTAAGAAAGATATGTAAGCCTGTTACGGAGATGACACCACGGTTATCTCAGTTGATCGATGATATGTTTGATACCATGTACGAGGCAAATGGTGTCGGACTTGCGGCGCCACAGGTCGGAATCGTAAAGAGGATCGTTGTGATCGATATCGGAGACGAGCATCCATTGACACTTATTAATCCTGAGATTATAGAGACATCAGGTGAGCAGACCGGAGACGAAGGTTGCCTGAGCCTTCCGGGAAAGGTTGGACAGGTGACAAGACCAATGCATGTTGTCTGTAAAGCACTGGATCGTGATATGAATGAGATCACGGTAACAGGTGAAGGACTTCTGGCGCGGGCAATCTGCCATGAGACAGACCATCTGGATGGTATTTTATATAAAGATAAAGTAGAAGACGGTTTATACGAGACAGAATAGAAGCATATGCAGAATAACAAGGAGGCAGAGATTGTCGCATGAATATTATATATATGGGAACCCCTGAATTTGCAGTAAAACCATTACAGAGGATCGTAGATGCAGGACATAACGTCCTTGCATGTTTTACACAGCCGGATAAGCCGAAGGGAAGAGGAAAGACACTTCAGCCGACACCTGTTAAGGAAAAGGCACTTTCGCTTGATATACCTGTCTATCAGCCGGTAAAACTCAGGGAAAAGGAAAATGTTCAGATTATCAGGGACTATCAGCCGGATGCAATCGTTGTAGCGGCCTATGGTCAGATATTGCCGGAATCAATCTTAAATATTCCAAAGTATGGCTGTATCAACATCCATGCATCCCTGCTTCCAAAATACAGGGGAGCAGCACCGATTGAATGGGCGATCATCAATGGAGAGACGGAAACCGGTGTCACAACGATGTATATGGCAAAAGGACTGGATACCGGAGATATGATCGAGAAGACGGTTGTTCCGATCACAGATACAGATACCGGGCTTACGCTTCATGACAAACTTGCAGATGCGGGGGCAGAGCTGATCCTGACGACACTTGCAAAGCTTGAAGATCATACAGCAGTACGGACACCGCAGGATGATTCTTTAAGCTGTTATGCATCAATGTTAAAGAAAGAGATGGGAAATCTGGATTTCACAAAAGACGCAGTTTTTCTGGAACGACTGATCAGAGGTTTGCAGCCATGGCCGGTTGCTTATACGAAGATGAATCAGAAGACTGTACGGATCTATGAGGCTTCTGTATGTGAACAGGCAGAAAAGGCTTTAGAGGATGGAACACAGATCGTACCGGGCATGATCGTTCGTGTGACGAAGAAAAACTTTACGGTTGCATGTGGAAGCGAAGCATTAATGATAAGAAAGCTTCAGCCGGAGGGCAAGAAGCCTATGGACTGTGCGGCATTTCTTGCAGGAAATAAACTTAAGACAGGTCAGATGATATATGAGTAAAACAGCAAGAGAGATTGTTCTGGATATTCTGTTGGATATTGACCGAAATGATCGATTTGCCGGTGAGGCTCTGGGGGGAGCGCTTCGGGCAAATCAGTTTATGAATAAAAAGGAACGGGCATACATCAGCCGTCTGACGGAAGGTGTAACAGAGCAGAAGATCAGATTAGATTATATTCTTAATCAATTTTCAAAAATAAAAATAAAAAAATGTAAACCAGTTATCCGTTGTATTCTGCGGATGGCTGCTTATGAGATCTTTTATATGGATTCTGTTCCGGATGAAGCAGCCTGTAATGAATATGTAAACCTGACAGGAAAAAGAGGTTTTCGGACATTAAAAGGCTATGTGAATGGGACTCTTCGGAGCGTGTGCAGAAATAAGGATGCCATCATCTATCCGAAAAAAGCGGATGGTATAGAAGAGTATCTGTCTGTCAAATGTTCGATTCCGGAGGAACTGGTACAATTCCTGTTAAACGATTACAGTGCAGAACAGTTAGAACAGATTTTACAGGCGGGTGAGGAGAACCGAGGTACAACGGTTCGTGTGAATACACAGGAGATGACACCTGAAGAATTTCGGAATATTCTGATCGAAAAAGGCATAAAAGTAGAAAAAGGGTATTATAATCAGACTTCCTTTATTATCTCAGGGTATGATTATATTCGTGCGGTTCCGGGATTTCATGAAGGATGGTTTACGGTTCAGGATGAGAGTTCCAGTTTACAGGTGCTTGCAGCAGGAATCAGACCGGGTGACGTGGTCCTTGATGTCTGTGCTGCTCCGGGTGGAAAGACAATGTATGCAGCTGAACGAACCGGAGAACAGGGACATGTGTATGCACGTGATATATCAGAAGAAAAGATTGAAAAAATTAATGAGAATCTGGAACGGTTAGAACTCCATAATGTTACAACGATGGTATGGGATGCTGCAAAGTCGGATTCCGATATGATGGAGAAAGCTGATATTGTTCTTGCAGATCTGCCATGTTCCGGGCTTGGTGTTATGGCCAGAAAAAATGATATCAAATATCATGTAACAGCAGATACGGTAAATGATCTTGTGGAGATACAGAAGAATATTCTGGATGTCTGTGCATCTTATGTAAAACCGGGTGGAACGCTGATCTTTTCTACCTGCACGATCGACAGAGCAGAGAATGAAGAAAACGTAGAGGGATTTTTGAAACGGCACGAGGAATATTATCTGGAAAGTCTTGCACCATATCTGCCGGAGAGCCTGAAAGAACGGGGAGAAAAGGGATACATCACACTTTTACAGGGAATAGATCAATGCGATGGATTCTTTATTTCACGTTTACGAAGACAAAAATAACAGATAAGAAAAAGCATTACCGGGAAGGAAAATCCCCCAGAAATTAATAAATGATTCAGGAAGATAAGAGTATGTTTACAGAGATAGAAGATATAAAGAAACTGGATATCCGTTCCATGATGTTTGATGAACTTGCAGCCTGGATAAAATCAGTCGGACAGCCGGCGTTTCGAGCCAAACAGATATTTGAATGGGTGCATGCAAAAGGCGTTGCACAGGTGGAAGAAATGACCAATGTTCCAAAGAGATTAATCGAGGAAATCAAAAAGCAGGGAATGCATGGTGTAGACGAGGTGACCAGACTGATATCAAAACAGGACGGTACGAATAAATTCCTGTTCCGTTTACAGGATGGAAATGTTCTGGAAAGTGTACTTATGCGATATAAGCATGGTAATTCCGTTTGTATATCATCGCAGGTCGGATGCCGTATGGGTTGCAGGTTCTGTGCATCTACGATCGGTGGACTGATCCGTAATCTGGAAGCATCCGAGATGCTCGACCAGATCTATGCGATCGAGCGGATCACAGGAGAGCGTGTGTCAAATATCGTTGTGATGGGAACAGGCGAACCACTTGATAATTATGACAATTTGATTCGTTTTATCCGTATCATTAATGATGAACGTGGTAAGAATATCAGCCAGAGAAATATCACGGTTTCAAGCTGTGGTCTGGTTCCACAGATAAAAAAACTGGCGGATGAGGGACTTTCCATTACATTTGCACTATCACTTCACAGCCCGACAGATGAGGACAGAAGAAAACTTCTTCCAATCGCAAATAAATATTCGATTGCAGAACTGATGGATGTATGTCGGTATTATTTTGAGAAAACGGGCAGGCGAGTTACATTTGAATATTCATTAGTAAAAGATGAAAATGATACACCGGAACATGCTTATAGACTTGCAGACCTTCTTAAGAATATGCATGGACACGTGAATCTGATCCCTGTAAATCCGATCAAGGAGCGGGAATATTGTCGATCTCTCAGTGATTCCGTTGAAAAATTCAAATATATACTTGAAAAGAAGGATATAAATGTTACAATAAGAAGGAGTATGGGCAGAGATATTGATGCTGCCTGTGGTCAGCTTCGGAGAAAATATGAAGAAGCAAAAGATACTTTTTAGACGGGAGGCAGCAAATGAGATCTGATGGAAGAACCGACATCGGTAAGAAAAGAGTTCAGAATCAGGACAGCATTTTCTTTACGGATGAGCCGATCGGACCATTACCAAATCTTTATATAGTAGCAGACGGAATGGGTGGTCACAAGGCTGGAGATGTTGCATCAAAGACTGCGATAGAATGTGTAACTGAATATATAAAAGAGAGTACATTAAATAACTCGGTATCCGTTCTAAAAAGAGCAATCCTGTATGCTAATGATAAGATATATAATATGGCAAGAGAAAATGAGGACTGGAAGGGAATGGGAACGACTTTTGTAGCTGCTGTGTGCGAGGATGATACATTATATGTAGCCAATATCGGTGACAGCAGATTGTATTTTATCAATGATGAGATCAGGCAGATAACGATGGATCATTCACTTGTTGAAGAGCTGATCCGTTCGGGACAGCTTGATCGAAACAAAGGACGTAACCATCCGGAAAAGAACATTATTACTAGAGCACTTGGAATATCTGACAAGATTATGACAGACTTTTTTGAATTAGAGATGAAAGAGGGGGATGGAATCCTTCTATGCTCAGATGGTCTTTCAAATATGCTTGAGGATGATGAGATAAAAGAAATCGTGTTGGAGAGCAGCGGGGATATAACAGCAGCGGTTGAAAAGTTGATAGACAGAGCGAATTACTATGGTGGTAGAGATAACATATCCGTAGTGGTAGCTGTAAAATAATGAGAGGTGTAAGCATGTTAAATCCAGGAATGATACTCAGTAATCGTTATGAGATAATAGAATTGATCGGTACAGGCGGAATGTCGGAAGTCTATAAGGCAAAATGTCATGTACTTAACAGATATGTAGCAATTAAAGTTTTAAAACCGGAATTCAGTTCTGATGTAAATTTTGTCACAAAGTTCAGAATTGAAGCACAGTCTGCGGCGGGACTGTCTCATCCGAATATTGTAAATGTATATGATGTCGGTGAGGATAACGGAATTTATTATATAGTAATGGAACTGGTAGAGGGCATTACATTAAAAGAATATATTCAGAAAAAAGGCAGACTGATGCCTGATCAGGCTATTGATTTCGCTATTCAGATCGCACAGGGACTTGAGGTTGCCCACCAGAATCATACAATCCACAGGGATATTAAGCCACAGAATATTATTGTGTCAAAAAATGGCGGGATTAAGGTTACAGATTTCGGCATTGCGAGAGCCGCATCATCCAATACAATGACAGCAAATGCGATGGGAAGTGTACATTATATCTCACCGGAGCAGGCAAGAGGCGGATTCAGTGATGAGAGAAGTGATATTTATTCACTGGGTATCACCATGTATGAGATGGTCACGGGACATGTGCCATTTGAAGGCGAGAACAATGTAGCGGTTGCACTTATGCATATACAGGGAGAGATGGTTTCTCCTAGAGAATATTATCCGGATATTCCAACCAGTCTGGAAAAGATTATTTTAAAATGTACACAGAAGAAAGCCGAACGCAGATATTTGACTGCAAGCGCATTGATTGCAGATTTGAAACGCGTACAGGCAAATCCTGACATAGATTGTGTCGCAGTTCCACCAGTTGTACCGAATTCACCAACGGTAGAGATCACATCTGATGAGATGAAAGCAATCAAAGAGGGCAGGCAGATGAATGAAGCACCAGCCGTTGAGGAATCCCCATCAAGTGTAGTGGAACGTCCGGATATTACCCCGATCATTCCACCATCCAAATTCGATAACCTGTTTGATGATGATGACGATGATGATTCATATGATGATGAGGGAATGAAACCGGAAGACGATGATGATAATGAGATCGAGGAATTGGATCCGAAGCTTAAGAAGATCATTATGATATCCAGCGTAGCGGTTGTAATCATCATTGCGATCCTTGTTGCAATCCTGATTCTTAAGCTTACAAGTCCAGGCGGAGCTGGAGGAATATTCTCCGGAAATAATAAAAAGACAGAAAGCAGTTCAGATGAAAATTCAGGAGATTCTACGGAAGATGGGTCTACAGGAGAAGATACTTCGGATAAGGCAACAATTCCTATGGTCAATGTAGTAGGTCTTTATAAGACAGCTGCGGAAGAAGAATTAAAGAAGGCAGGATTTACGGCATATACGATTGAGACAGCGACGGATGATAAGGTAGAAGAAGGTTATGTTATCAGCCAGAGTGTAGATGAAGGAACAGCAATTCCCGCAGATGAGAAAATTGTTATTACAGTATCAGAGGGTAAAGAAGATGTCGAAGTTCCTGATGTGACGGGATATTCTGATGATCAGGCAACTACACTTCTGACGGAAGCAGGCTTTGTTGTTACTCATGGCTATGAATATGATGATACAGTTGAAAAGAATAAGGTTATCAGCCAGTCACCGGAAGGAAAGACAATGCAGAAATCAGGTTCAACGGTTAAGATCATAATAAGTAATGGTAAAGAGGTTGAGGAAGTAGAGGTTCCAAATCTGGTTGGTAAATCTGAAAGCAAAGCAGCAAGTCTGTTGGAAAACGCCGGATTAAGCGGTAAAGTATCACATGCAAACAGTGACGATGTTAAGAAAGGACAGGTTATCAGTCAGGATGTTTCGGCTGGAACATCTGTAGAAAAAGGAACAACAGTCGGTTATGTGATCAGTGATGGACCTGAAAAGGTAACGTATTCTGTTAAATTTACAGGAACTATAACAAATTCCGGCTTTGATTTTGCAACTTTTGGAAATGTAACAGTCAATGTAACTTATACGGTTGGTGATGCAACGTATAAGCTGTATTCCGGAGCAGCAGGAGAAGATTCTTTCCCTCTGGATATCGGATCTGCGGATTCTATCGGAGGTTTATCACAGAACTCAGGTACATTTGCAGTAACGATCACGGATTCTGATGGAATAGATGTAACATCGAGCTTTAATACAAGTGGTCTGTCTGCGTCGTTCTCAAAGGAATAGGAGAGAGTATGACTGGAAAGATCATAAAAGGTATTGGCGGTTTTTACTATGTTGTCTGCGAAAATGGCATCACATATGAATGTAAAGCAAAGGGCATCTTTCGAAATCGAAAGATCAAGCCTTTAGTAGGCGATAATGTAGAGATAGATATATTAGATGATGAGAAGAATCTGGGCAATATTGAAGATATATTGCCCAGATTTAACTGGTTAAACAGACCTGCAGTTGCAAATGTAGATCAGACGGTGATCATATTTGCAGTATCTGCACCGGAGCCTAATTTCAATCTGCTCGATCGTTTTCTGATTAATATGGAGCAGCATGAGATTCCGACCGTGATCTGTTTTAATAAAGTGGATCTGGAAGGATTTCGTCAGAGTGAAGATATTTGCAGATCTTATACAAAAAGCGGCTATGAGGTATTATTTATCAGTGCAGAGAGCGGATATGAAATTGATACGTTAGAAGCTGTAATTAAAGGAAAGACAACAGTATTTGCAGGCCCGTCGGGGGTCGGTAAGTCATCAACACTTAATTCATTATTCCCGGATGCAAATGTACAGATCGGTGGTTTGAGTGAGAAGATCCAGCGAGGGAAACATACAACGAGACATTCGGAGCTGATGTTTGTGGATGATGATACCTATATTATGGACACACCGGGCTTCAGCTCATTATACACGGAAGGAATTGAAGCGGATGATCTGAAGCTGTATTTTCCTGAGATAGCAGCGTATTCCGGAAACTGTAAATTTAATATGTGTAATCATATCAGTGAACCGGGATGTCTGGTAAAGGAAGCTGTCAAGGATGGCAGGATCAGTAAGATGCGGTATGATGATTATGTTATGATATACAATGAATTAAAAGAAAAGAGGAAATGGTAATGTTAAAGCTGTCACCATCAGTATTATCTGCGGATTTTGGACATCTTGCAGAGGATATACAGATTATAGATCAGGCAGGAAGTGAATATATTCATCTGGATGTTATGGATGGATCATTTGTGCCAAATATATCATTTGGAGCACCGGTTATAAAGAGCGTTCGCCCGGTATCTGATAAGATGTTTGATGTACATCTTATGATCGATGAACCGGCACGTTTTTTACAGGATTATAAGGATTGCGGGGCGGATATTGTAACGGTACATGCAGAAGCCTGTAAGCATCTTCACAGAACGGTAGCAGCTATAAAAGAATTGGGAATGAAAGCCGGAGTTGCGTTAAATCCGGCAACACCATTATCGGTACTTGATTATGTATTAGAGGAGCTAGATATGATTTTGATCATGTCGGTGAATCCGGGATTTGGAGGGCAGAAGTTTATTCCAGCTTCCATTCGAAAGATTACAGAGACAAGAAAACTTTTGACAGAACGTGGACTTCAGACGGATATTCAGGTAGATGGAGGAGTTACTCTTGCAAATGCAGCTGAGATCATTCAGGCGGGAGCAAATGTATTAGTTGCCGGATCAGCAGTATTCAAAGGGGATAAGGTTGAGAATGTAAAGGTCTTCCACAAGATTTTTTCAGAGATACAGTAGATGATAATAAAAAGACAGGGAGCAGGTTGGCTGACTGCCGGAATAGGGTAACAGGATAGATGAATCGATATTTAGTTGTTACAGGAGGAACCATTTCAAAAAAAGTGCTTGAAACGGTTCTTTCCCATTATGATTTTCAAAAAATAATAGCGTGTGATAAAGGACTTGAGAGTTGTCAGGAATGCGACATACTACCGGATCTGGTTATTGGAGATTTTGACTCGGCAAAGAAAGACATTGTAGCAGCGTATCGGGAAAAGACAGAATTTCTTGATCTGGATACACATAAGGATTTTACAGATACCCATGTTGCGATCTCTTATATAATGGAGCAGGAGATAAGACCGGATGAAGTAATTCTGGTTGGGGCAATCGGAACTCGTATGGATCATACCCTTGCCAATATCGGCTTATTGAAACAGTTTGCAGAAGCAGGAATCCAGGCATATCTGATAGATGAACATAACAGAATCACGATGACGGCACACAGACATATAGTAAATCGTACGGACGAGTATAGATATGTATCGCTGTTGCCGTATACGGAGCAGGTAACTGGTGTAACGCTTCAGGGCTTTTATTATAATGCAAAGGGTCTTATACTGAAGCTTGGAGAAAGTATCGGTGTCAGCAATGAGTTGATCGCAGAGTGCGGGGTGATCGAATTTGAATCGGGCTTGTTAATTGTAATTGAAAGCCATGATTAGACAGCCATTGGATAAATAAAAATGATACTCTGGAGGCAATGGATTTATAAGAATCCGGAAACAGAGTATCTTTTTTATATGCTTATTAATCAGAGTAAGCTTTATTTTTTCTTAGAATCTTTTTTTTGCTTTACTTTTTCTATCTTTGCTTTTTTGCTCTCTTTTAATTTTGGCTCTTTCTTTGCCTGCTGTTCGTTTTTATCTGTCTTGACTGTTTTTGCAGCTGCAGATTTAGGAGCAGCCGACTTATTTGCATCTGACTGTGAGATCTTATGTTCGAACTCTGACAGGCTGGCTTTATACTTTTCTGTGATCGGATCAGAGTACAGGGACATGTAATAGCAGTAGAGGGCTTTATATTCTTCCGAGGTCTTATATCCATTTGTGTAGATATGGCCATGCATTTCGTCGAAAGAATCTGTACTTAATTTTTTTGCAATATGAAGTCCGATATTGGAACAGTGGCTTCCGATACGATCCAGACTGGTCAGGATATCTACAAGAGCGAAACCACCATCAATATCGCAATCACCGGTCTGTAAACGGATAACATGGTGATCTTTGATGATTTCTTTCACTTCTGTGATAGATTGTGCAAGCGGCTCGATACGAGAGACAGCAGTCAGATCATCGTTTTTAAAAGCAGTAAAGGTAGTATCGATGATATTGGCTGTAGCATGTAAGAGAGTATTAATCTCCATGGTTCCCTGTGAGGAGAAGGAGATCTTTTCATCGGAGATCTTTCTGCCGATGATCAGAAGATTTTCACAGTGGTCACCGATTCGTTCCAGATCACTGACACTGTTTAATAATTCTGATGCCAGCTTTCGTTCGGATGAATGCAGCCGCTTGGAGGTGATCTTTAACAGATATTCGTTTAAAGCACTTTCACATTTATCAATGAACATCTCGTTTTCCAGAAGCTTTCCGGCAGTTTCTTCATTATATTCTGATAATAACTGACTTCCAAGTTCGAAGTTTTCCTTGATGGAGTCGGTCATGGAGAACATAACCTTCTGTGCCTGGGTAAGAGCAATATTGGGTGTATCGAGAAGCATTGGATCGAGAGAAGCAAGTTCTTTGTCGATCTTGGATTCCTTGTCGTCTCCAATGATCTTACCGGTCAGATCTGCGAGCTTATTTGCAAATGGAAGCAGCAGAACCGCAATGATAAAGTTAAACATAAAATGCAGGTTTGCGATTACACCACGGTTGATGATCTTATCCATGAATGGGAAGGTGATAAACAACTGAAGTCCATAAATCACAACAACGAAGAAGATCGCACCGATAATATTAAATAACAGATAGGACATGGCAACACGTTTTGCCTTTTTGTTTGCACCGATACTGCCGAGCAGAATAGTGAAACACTTTCCGATATTAATACCAATGATAATAGGGATCGAAGAACCATAGGATACAACTCCAGTTGAGGATAATGCCTGAAGGATACCGACCGAAGCAGAGGAGCTCTGAATGATCGCTGTTAAGACAAGACCGATCAGGATACCAAGAAGCGGATTGCTGAAGGAAAGAAACAGATTCTGGAAGACTTCGGATTCCTTTAAAGGAGCGAACACAGCTTCCATTGTATTCATACCAAGGAATAAGATACCAAGGCCGACTAAGATACCGGCAATATCTTTATGTTTTTTCTTATGAGCAAACAGAATGATAAAAGCACCAATACCGATCAGAACGGGTGCAAAAGAAGATGGTTTTAATAATTTGAGAATAAACATATCTTCGCCAAGATCACCAAGACGTAAGATCTGTGCAGTCGCGGTGCTTCCGACGTTTGCACCAAATACAACAGGAATTGCTTGTCCTAGCTTCATAATTCCGGCATTTACAAAACCGATCAGCATGATCGTTGTCGCCGCAGAACTCTGGATGATCGCTGTTACACCGGTTCCAAGACCAAAACCTTTGATCGCACCGGTTGCTTTGCTCTTGCCAGTCGTCAGTTTTTCAAGTATTCGTTCCAGACTTCCGCCTGCCAGATTCTTCAGGGAATCGCCCATCATGTTCATTCCAAACAGGAACAGTCCTACGCCTCCAAGTAAAGTCAGAATTGAAAAAAAATCCACTTCCATATCCTCCTGTGAATAAAAATATACCTCTTATATGTCAAGTTAATGCAAGATAAATGTAAATAAAAATTTACATACCCGGACATTATAACATAGATAATTTTCTTGTTCTATATTTTTTATTATGAAGCAGACAAATTTGGAATATTATATATTTTTAAAAAAGAATTCTGGAAAAAATATATAAAAGAGTCTTGACAGTACAGAGAATTTGGTGAGAACATAAGGCGAAAGAAAAAATCTGTGGTTTATGGTAAATTTGAACATAACAGAATGATAGAAATGTTGGAGAATGGAGAAATGATACAAAAAAAGCAGAATGATTTAAATGGAATACAGCTAGCCGGGAATAATTCAATGGCTGAGGTTTTGCTATGGGCGTTGATTTTACTTCCGCCGGTTATTGCTGTAAATGGAGCAGGCGTTTGTTTTATTCATATCGGACTGTTTGCAGGGATAACCTTTGCCTGCCTTTTTCTTGTGAAGCGGCTGCGCTCTTATCGGGATATTTCAGGAAAAGAGATATTTAATATGGGAGATTTCCTGTACGCCAGATATTCGTCTTATATAATAAAGGAAATATTTATGGCTGTATGGTTGTTCCTTGTAGGAATGATCACAACGGCACTTCTCAGTTGTATCGGAATCTATCTCAGCAGTGCAATTGGACATCGGATGACAGTGGTTGCGTGTGCGATTTCATTATTATGCGTGCTCTCTGTATGTTTTGTCAGCCGTAAGATAAGAAATATTGTAAGAAATATTGTGTATACATTGATGGTCGTGTTATTCCTTGTACTGGTTATCTGGCTGTTTGTTGTGAATACACCGGCGGAGATATTAGATACTTACGGAAAAGTTCATTTACCGGGTGGAACAAGTACATATCTGAATATCTTATACTATGATGGTAAGAGCATAGGAGTTACGCATATTATATCCATGCTTGGAATGGGACTTGGATGTCTTGGACTGCCATTTTTATTTCATGGGGCGATAGAAGCAAAAAATGTACGCAGCCTGGATCGTGGACGGGTTCTCTCTATAATATATACAGGTGTTTCTGTTGTGATCTTAAGTATATGGTCGCTGTTAAATGTTGTCAGCATGTATCCATTAAAGGCAAGAGAAGATATTGAAATGGGAAAACTGCTTGATATCTATATCACGTCATTATGTTATAAAGAGAAGTATCCATTATTTTTCCGCTATTTAGCCGGCGGCTTGTTCTTATGTGCCGTGATCTGTCTGCTGGAACGAGTTTATGCTATGATGTTTGAACTGTTATTTGGCATGGTTGGATATGAGAAAAAGATTCGGTCAAAGGCATTATTAACAGGAATTGATGTGTCAGTTGTTTTATTGTTAACAGGAGTGGTAACGGGATTTGCAGTTATACTTCACCAAAATTATCGCCAGATATTATATATTGCATGGGATTATTCAGCTGCAATAGCAGCAGTCTGTATATTGCCAATCTTATGGAGAGGAGCCAGTAAGGCAGGTATCGTGTCAGGATTTTTTACAGGAATTGTTGTCTGTACGATTTGGCGGTTTCCTCCGTTTATCGAAAATCAGTCACTTGCAAATGCAACAGAGCTTGGAAGCGGTGTTGCAGCATTTATCATAAGTCTGGCTGTCACAGTTATTGTAAGTATGTTTACACATAAGGAAGATAAGACAGAAAAGAAATTATTTGAACAGATCAAACTGGAGCAGAGATGATATTCAAAATAGTATGTGTGGGTAAGATAAAAGAGGTATTTTATACTGATATGATCGATGCATTAAAAAAACAGATCAATAAAAAGCATAAGCTTGTGATCATACAGCATGATGATGAAAAAATTCCACAGAATGCATCAGATATGGTAAAAAAGAGAATAGTTGATTCAGAGAGCCGCAAATGTATGGAAAGCATCGGAAAATCAGAATATATAGTTGCTTTGTGTATTAATGGAAAGAAGTGTACAACAGAGAGGTTAAAAGAAAAGATATGGCAGGTGGAAGAACGGGGGGTCTCTTGGTATGTCAGACGAGTTGATCCGAAAGGCAGATTTTAGACTGAGCTTTTCAGATATGACATTTCCGCATCAGTTAATGCGCGTTATGCTGCTTGATCAGTTACGGCTTATTTGTGATATGTAATATGGTTATTGATCGTATAAGCGCGATATAACTGTTCTGTGAAGGCAATAAGAGTTATTTCATCAGACATGGACATAGTGGAAATAAAAAAGTGTTCATTATAAGCGCCGGATGCCGGAAAACCAATATAATAGCAGATATGTGAAAGACCATTTATATTCATCTGGTTGATTCTGCCTGCAAACTGTGCAGAGGAGATGGTATGACTTCCCGGTTTATCCGGAAGAATCTGGATAT
>ERZ808240.959-NODE-959-length-36671-cov-5.504916_pt1 | contig 36671 bp, 31 predicted proteins | sample MGYA00521084_ERZ808240 | MGnify/ENA primary metagenome ERZ808240 (study PRJEB31516, sample SAMN03275571) | gut metagenome | biome: mammalia-associated habitat; material: feces | host: Papio cynocephalus | place: Kenya | collected 2012-08-06 ... | reverse complement strand
GTCGAACTGCTCTTTAGAGAATGAAAATCTCTCGTCCTAACCGATAGACGAATGGGCCTGCCTATATTGGACTGCTGCATTGTCAACCAAAAAGAATTGCAGCATATCCTGTAGTGTGTTCTTGACTACTACCTTTTCACCTTCGCCCCTATCCTCACGGACCAGTTGTCCGGATGGCGTAAGTCGCTATGTCTATATGCCAGCGAGGTCAGAGCTTGTTGATGTGACGCATCAAGCTGCTGCAGAGGTTGGAAGCCTTGTTCTTGGAGATAACATTCTTGCGGCCGAGGCGCTGCAGAAGCGCGCTGCACTTGTTGTAGGCGGCTGTTGCCTCCTCCTTGTTATCCATTTTGCGAATGTTGCGCACGGCTGTACGCGCAGTCTTCGCCCAGTAACGGTTCTCAATTCTCCGCTTCTCGGTCTGGCGTATTCTCTTCAATGATGATTTATGGTTTGCCATTGTAGAAATAAATTTCTTTATTCGTTTTTAATTGGTAGCCCATAGCAGAGTCGAACTGCTCTTTAGAGAATGAAAATCTCTCGTCCTAACCGATAGACGAATGGGCCACAAATATGCAACTGCTTCTGCGCAAATTTGCGACTGCAAAGTTAGCAAGTCTTTTTAGATTGACCAAACTTTTTCGCGCTTTTTTTCTCACACCATGCCAACACCCTGAATATCAACGCAATTAACCATGTCAAAATCCAGAAACCAAATTTCGGCAAATGTGTCAGAAACGCGCCCGAAGCATCAGTTTGACACTCTGGCAGGGCAAAAACGCGCTCACTCGGCGCGCAGCTCGAACACTATGCCCGTCTCGACGGTCGAGTCTACGGCCTTACCGTCGCGTGTCGCCGGCGTCCACCGGGGCATGTTCTTGACTATGCGGATAGCCTCCTGCTCCAGGTCGGGGTCTATCAGCCGCGCTATCTTGATAGTGCCTATGCTGCCGTCGGCCTTGACCACAAAGGAGACGTTGACAACGCCCTCGATGCCGTTTTCGCGTGCAGCATCGGGATACTTGAGCGTCTCGTTGACGTACTGCGTCATTGCATCCTTGCCGCCAGGGAACTGCGCGGCTGTGTCTGCTGCCACTGCAGCCACGGCGAGAGTCAGAACCGCCGCTAATGACAATATAAATCTCTTCATTGTATACAATATATTCTTTTGCCGGTTAATCTAATCTTGTTTCTGCGAGAGGGCGCTCAGCAGCCCCATGCACGCATCTTCGAGCAGGTCGAGCACCAGTTCAAACCCTTCAGCTCCCTCATAGTACGGGTCGGGGACATGGTCGTAGCGCGTGGCAAGGGTGCAATAGTCCATCATCCGCACCACTTTGGCTTCCGTCTCCGGCGTGGGGGCGAATGCCCGCAGCCGGCTGTAGTTGCTGTCGTCCATGGCGACGATGAGGTCGAAGCGGTCGAAATCGGAGCTGCGCACCGGGCGCGCACGGTGGTCGAGTGTATATCCGCGCCGCGTGGCGTGAACACGCATGCGCTTGTCGGGCAGGTCGCCGGCATGGCCGCTGTACAGCCCCGCCGAGTCCAGCTCGTACAACCCGGAAACGCCGGCAGCGTCCACCGCCGACTGCATTATGGCTTGCGCCGCCGGCGAGCGGCAGATGTTGCCCAGACACACAAACAATATCCCCGTCTTGTCACGATCCATATTTGCCATGTTCCTTTCAGTTCGCAGTCCTATAAATGATGCCGCAGCAACGGCACGAAGGCCGCCCGGCATCACTACTTAGATGCACCTATAAACAAAAAGATTAATTGTCTCCCGACAATTAATCCTCTAACCTTAAATCTAATACCATGAAAAACACGTGCAAAGTTACTGCCATTTGCCAAGTCCTCCAAATAAAATCCGAACTTTTTTCAAGAAAATTTCCACTTTCAACTTATTAACGACATTTGAATAGCAAAACAGCCACGTTTTTTCAGCCGCCCACGTCCCGATGCGACAATATGACAGGAAGCGAAATCTGTGCACCAGCGGCTGTGAACAAAAAAACCGAGCCCACCCTCACGGGCAGGCCCAGCAACAACAATTTATTATGAAGAATCCTTCAAATCATGCATTCATGATTATGCGGTGACGCGCTCGAGCCATTTCACCATGGCGAGCATCACGCCCATCGAGATGAGGCAGACAGCGAGGAACACCGTCCATGCCACCCATATCGGGCAGGCGTTATAGATCAGCGGGCCGATCCAGAGCAGCAGGTTGCCGACAGCCGTAGCGCCGAGCCAGAGGCCTTGGCAAAGGCCCTGGAGGTTCTTGGGAGCGACCTTGGAAACGAATGACAATCCGAGCGGAGAGATGAACAGCTCTGCCACTGTCAGGAAGAAGTACAGCACGAAGAGCACCCACGGGCCGGTCTTCCATGCGGCAGCAGTCTCGGGGTCAAGCGCCTTGAACGCATCTGCCGAGGGGTAGTCCTGCATCCATGAGAACACGGCAAGGAATATGTATGCCAAACCGGCGAGCCCCATGCCGATAGCGATTTTCTTAGGTGTCGAAATCTCCTTGCCGCTGCGGCGCAACGCGCCGAACACGAGCATGACAACCGGAGTGAGGATAATCACATAGAAGGGGTTCAGAGCCTGCCAAATCTCGGGCTGTATCGAGTCTGTCTTGACGAAGTCACGGGCGAACAGCGACAGCGAGGTGCCGTTCTGGTGGAATGAGAACCAGAAGAAGATAGCGATAGCGAGCACTGCAAAGAGGGCGTACATACGCTGCTTGATCTCGTTGGCCATAGCCTTCTTCTCTTCGGCGGAATATGTGACGGCTGCTGCCTGCTCCTTCTTTCCCGGTGAGGGAAGTCCCTTCTTGGTGGCGAGGAAGATGCAGAGCGAAATCAGCATGGCAGCCACTGATGCTATGAACGAGTAATGGATGCCGGTGTTGAACACTTCGAGGTACTGGCTGCAGAACGCGCCCATGTCAGTAATGGTCGCGCCCATGCCGTTGGCGATGTCTGTGATGCCCTTGACCACATCCGCGCCGGTTTCGCCGCCGAGGAACTTATGGCAAAGCTCCGGGAGCTGCGCGTTGTACGCGAGGCCATGCTCTCCGAGCCACCAGCCGCGCAGCAGCGGGGCTATGAACGGCGCGAGGACGCCGCCGATGTTGATGAACACATAGAATATCTGGAAACCGGCATCGCGCTGCGAGGCGTACTTGGGGTTGTCGTAGAGCTGGCCGACGATAGCCTGGAGGTTGCCCTTGAACAGACCGTTGCCGAAGGCGATGAAGAACAGGGCGGCGCAGGTCAGCGACAGCAGCCACGTGGTGTTCTCGGAAGTCGCGAGGATAGGTATCGAGAGGACGACGTAGCCGAGGGTCATGATTACGAGACCCCAGATGATAGTCCCCTTATAGTTCTGCAGCTTGTCGGCTATCACACCTCCGACAAGGCTGAGGATGTAGATGCCGGCGTAAAAGAAAGAATACACCAAGGCACTTTTCTCCTCTGAAAGGCCGAACTTGGAGCAGAGGAACAGCACCAGCACGGCGTTCATGATGTAGTAACCGAAACGCTCGCCCATGTTGCTGAGGGCAGCAGGAATCAGTCCTTTGGGTTGGTTTTTGAACATAAAGTGTCAGGTTATAGGTTAGTTAATATTGCGGTTTTCAGGCAGTTCCGCTGTCGCGGTGCTGCAGCATGTCGAAGGCGGTGGCGTAGTTGCGCATCTGTCGCACCATAGCCACCAGGCCGTTGGAGCGTGTAGGCGAGAGATGCTCGCTCAGCCCTATGCGGTTGATGAAATACAGGTCTGCATCGAGTATCTCGCGGGGCTTGTGGCCGCTGACCACACGCAGCAGCAGCGCGACGATGCCCTTGACGATCAGGGCGTCGCTGTCGGCGCGGAAGATGATGTTGCCCTCGCTGTCCAGGTCTGCCGTTATCCACACGCGGCTCTGGCAGCCCTCGATGAGGTTCTGCGGCGTTTTCTCCTCCTCGGGCAGTGCCGGGAGCGACGTTCCGAGTTCGATGATGTACGCATAGCGGTCCATCCAATCCTCTATATCCTCGAACTCCTCAATTATTTCGTCCTGTATACTATTGATTGTCATTACTTTACAGATTAATTGCGGATATCTGCGCCCGGAAGGGCAACATTCCAAAAAACAAAGTTAATATAAAATTCCGAATATCGGAACACCCGACCCACAATTCGGGGGCAGCCATGATGCCTTATCGGGCGCACGAACCGGGGGCGGGGACGCGAGAGCGGAGCGCTGAGACTATCAGCTCGGCGGTGTAGTCGGTGGCGACGGACGTGCCGAGCTTGCGGCGCATGGAGCGGTAGCCGTTCATCTGCCATTCGCGCTGGGGCGAGTGGTGCAGCAGCGGCGACAGCTCGCGGGCTATCGACGCCACGGTGCACTCATGCACCAGCAGTTCGGGGACGACGCGCGTGCCGACTATCAGGTTGGGCAGCGACACGTATTTCACCTTCAGCAGCTTCTCCATGATGCGGTATGACAGCTTCTTGCCGTTGGCGCGGTAGCATACCACCTGCGGCGTGCCCATGAGGGCGGTCTCGAGGGTGGCGGTGCCAGAGGTGACGAGGGCGGCCTTGGAATACTTGGCAAGCACCTGCGACGAGCCGAAAACCATCGGCAGGCCCGGGTCTTGCGCCGTCTCGCGGTAGAACCTCTCCCCTATCGCCGGCGCGGCTGCCACGACGTACTGGTAGTCCGGGAAACGCTTGGCAGCTTGTATCATCAGCGGCAGGTTGTTGCGTATCTCGCCACGGCGAGAGCCGGGCAGCAGCGCGATTATCGGGCGCGTGTCCGCCAGCCCCTGACGCTCGCAGAAGTGCTTGAAAGGGGGTATATGCCCCAACACATTCTCCATTTCATGCACTGTGGGGTTGCCTACATACTCCACCTTGATGCCGTGCTTGGCGTAAAATTCCACTTCAAAGGGGAGGATGCTGTACATGGCATCGACATACCGGCGTATGTCGCGGACGCGCCACTCCTTCCACGCCCACACTTTGGGCGAGATGAAATAGTCGGTGCGTATGCCGAGGCGGTGTGCATACCGGGCCATCTTGAGGTTGAAGCCGGGGTAGTCCACCAGAATGAGGGTGTCGGGGCGGAATTCGTGCAGCGTGGCTTTGGCAAGGCGCAAGTGGCGGAAAATGCGCGGCAGCGACCGCAGAACCTCGCTGAAGCCCATGACGTTCATCTCCTCATAGTGCAGCACCGGGTTGCATCGCGCAGCCCGCGCCATCAGGTCGCCGCCGAAGAAGCGGAACTTGGCCTCCGGGTCGCGCAGGCGTATCGCCTCTATCACGCCCGAGGCATGGAGGTCGCCCGACGCTTCGCCGGCTATTATCATGTATTTCATCTGTCTCTCGCCTTGCTATATATAATAAGTACGTTGGCATCCGCGTTTTTCGTATATGACTAAGACGCGATATTTGATTTTGATGTTGCTCCCGGTGTTTGGTTTAATCCTTGCAGGGTGCATCAGCGACGACATAACCACCTCTCCGGACGACGTGCTGTCGTTCTCTGTGGAGAAGGTGAGCTTCGACACGGTCATAACCGAGACCGGCACGCCCACGGCGCGTCTGCTGGTCTACAACCGCGCCAAGAAGGGCGTGAGCATCTCCGCAATCGGGTTCAAAGACCCCGACACGCGCTTCCGCCTCAACGTGGACGGGCAGTCCGGCTCAAACTTCCACGACGTGGAGATACGCGGCGGCGACAGCATCTACGTCTTCATCGAGTGCGACCCTCCCAAGTCGCCCACCTCCGAGCCGCAGCTCATCGAGGACCGTCTGCAGTTCGTCACCAACGGCGTGCTTCAGGAAGTCCCCGTCGAGGCTTACGGGCAGAACGTGACGCGGCTGGAAGCGGTGACCCTTGAGGAGGACATGACCATGACCGACGAGCAGCCATACGTCATCTACGACTCGCTGGTCGTCGCCCCCGGCACGCGGCTGCGCATCGACCCGGGAGCGCGGCTGCTGTTCCACGACAACGCCAAGCTGGTGGTATACGGCACGCTCGAGGCCGTAGGCACACGTGACAAGAAAATAGACATGCGCGGCGACCGCCTCGACAACGTGCTGAAAGACGTGAGCTACGACATCATGGCAGGGCAATGGCACGGCGTACGCATAGCGCGGCAGTCGTTTGACAACCGCCTCGAATACGTCAACATGCGCTCCACCCGCGTGGGTCTCGACATCGACTCATGCGCCGACCTGTCGCGGCAGAAGCTGCTGCTGGTCAACTCGTGGCTGCACAATTCGCAATACAACGCGATGACCTCGCGCCATGCCCGTGTCGACGCTTACGGGTGCGTGTTCTCCGAAGCAGCCAACGCCGCCGTCTCGCTCACCGGCGGCAGCCACCGCTTCGTGCATTGCACCATTGCCAACTACTACCTGTTCTCCGCCATTTCGAGCGCGGCACTCAGCCTCTACCACTGCCTCCCCGAAGACGGCATGGCGGACCTGCCGCTGATGAACGCCTCATTCGAGAACTGCATCATCTACGGCCTGGGCGGCGACATCAACGAGGGGACGCTCGACGACTCCAACGTATATATGCACAACGTCCTGTTCAAGTCTTCGGGCGAGGACGACTCGCATTTCCTCAACTGCGTATGGGGCGAGGACCCGCTATACTACACCGTGCGCGAGGACTACATCTTCGACTACCGGCTGCGTCCCGAATCGCCGGCTATCGGCCGTGGCGACAGCAGCTTCGTCACCGACCTGTGCCGCTTCGACTGGTACGGCATGGACCGCCTCGCCGCCGGCGCGCCGGACCTCGGCGCATACGTCTACACTGTCCCCAAGGAGGACGACGACACACAAGAACAGCAACAACAAGAAAACTCGACTATACGACAATGAACAAGAAATATCTTCTTTCGCTCCTCGCGGCCGCATCCATGGCCGCCACATCATACGCCGGCGGCTGGGGAGGCATCGACACCGGGATGCTCTCGCGCCTCCAGCAGTCATACGCTCCCACTGCCGCCGACCGCGCACTGCGCAACGCCCTCGCCACGCAGGACATCGACAAGCTCGCCTTCAGCGCCGACAGCCGCAACGGATATGACACACACTTCTCCGACCGCGTCAAAAGCAGCGGCATCACCGACCAGAAACGCTCCGGGCGGTGCTGGCTGTTTACCGGGCTGAACATGCTCCGGGCGCAGATGATGGCGAAAAACAACATGGGCGAGCTGATGCTCTCGCAGTGCTACAACTTCTTCTACGACCAGCTCGAGAAGTCCAACCTCTTCCTGCAAGGCATCATCGACACCGCCGGCTGCCCAATGGACGACAAGATGGTGGACTGGCTGTTTGCCAACCCTCTCAGCGACGGAGGCCAGTTCACCGGCATCGCAGACAACATCATGAAATACGGCGTGGTGCCGCAGTCGGCCATGGCAGAGACCTATTCGAGCGAGAACACCACGCGTCTCAACCGCCTGCTGTCTCTCAAGCTGCGCCAGTACGGGCTGGAGCTGCGCGACATGAAGCAGCAGGGCAAGAGCGCAGCCGACATCACAGCACGCAAGGAGGAGATGCTCAAGACCGTATACCGCATACTCGCGCAGACGCTCGGCGAGCCGCCCGCTCAGTTCACCTGGACGCTCCGCGACAAGGAGGGCAACGCCGTCAGCACTGACACGTACACGCCGCAGCAGTTCTACCGCAAGTTTGCCGGAGGCGACCTCAAGCACGACTACGTCATGCTCATGAACGACCCCTCTCGCGAGTACTACCGGCTGTATGAAATCGACTTCGACCGCCACTCATACGACGGCGAGAACTGGACTTACGTCAACCTGCCGATCGAGGACATCAAGCAGATGGCCATCAAGTCCATCAAGGACTCCACGATGATGTACTTCTCTTGCGACGTGGGCAAGTTCTTCGACCGCGAGCGCGGATACCTCGACACGGAGACCTACGACTACGGCGACCTGCTGGGCACTGACTTCCCCATGAGCAAGGCCGACCGCATACGCACCCACGCCAGCGCGTCCTCACACGCCATGACCCTCATGGCCGTTGACCTCGACAAGGAGGGCAAGCCCATGAAATGGATGGTCGAGAACAGCTACGGCCCGGGCGCGAATGACGGCCACGTCATCATCTCTGACCGCTGGTTTGACGAGTACATGTTCCGTCTCGTAGTAGAGAAGAAGTACGTTCCCGCCCGCGTGCTGGAGATACTCAAGCAGAAGCCGCAGCTCCTGCCGGCCTGGGACCCGATGTTCGCACCGGAGGAGTAAGCCGCCCATGCACCAGCGGTTCAACGCCATAGTGCTCGGCACGGTGCGGCACTCCGACCGTGTCAGCATCATACATCTCTATACCGACACACACGGACGCATGGCCGCCGTCATACCCGCCGGCGGCAGCTCGCGCTCATCGCGCATGCGGCGTGCCGCCGCCATGCCGCTGTCCGTCATCGAGGGAGAAATCAACTTCCGTCCTGACCGCGAGCTGCAGACACTCGGACGCTATGCCCTCGCACGGCCTAACAACGGCATCTACGGCAACCCGGCGAAAAGCGCAGTCGCGCTTTTCATCGCCGAGTTCCTCTCCAACACCCTGCGCGAGGCTCTCCCCGACCCGCTGCTGTGGCAGTTTCTCGACACATCGGTACGCGAGCTCGACGCCACTCCGGCGGCAGCCAACTTCCACATAGCCTTCCTGTCGCGCATGACCGCGTATGCCGGCATCACCCCCGACACCGGGGAATACACGCCGCACGCACGCTTCGACATGCGCGAAGGGCGGTACACCGACTATGCGCCGCCACACGCCGACGTGCTTGCCGGCGAAGAGGCGCGTATGCCTCTGCTGCTCTCCAAAATCAACTATATGAACTGCCGGCGGCTGCGCATAAGCGCCGACACACGCCGGAGGCTGCTCGCCGGTCTGATACGGTACTGGGCCATACACATCCCCGGGGCAGACCGCCTCAACTCCACAGAGATACTGCGGCAGGTATTTGCCTGAACACGAGAAAGCACAGTAGGGACACGGCGTGCCGTGTCCGCAGTCAAATCACTACTAATCAAATAATTGCATTTACACCCCTTCGGACACGGCACGCCGTGTCCCCACCATGTCGGGGATAAGCTGCGGACAAATGACACCACCCCTACACCTCGCGGCGCAGACGCGCAACGGGTATCTTCATGCGGTCACGGTATTTCGCCACCGTGCGCCGCGAAATCTCATAACCCTTCTTCCCAATCTCCGCACGCAGCGCGTCGTCGCTCAACGGATGCCGCTTGTCCTCCGCGTCAACGAGCTGGCGCATGATGTCCTCGACAGCCTTGGCGGTGTACTCCTCGCCCCCGTCGCCCAGCGAGCCCCCGAAAAAGAACCGCAGCGGGTAGACACCCCACGGCAGCGACGCGTACTTCTCGGCCGTCACGCGTGAGATGACCGACTTGTCATAGCCCGTCATCTCCTCCAGGTCCTTGATGCCCATGGGGCGCAGCTTGTGCACATCCTCCGTCAGGAAATACTCGCGCTGCACCTTGACTATCGCAGTCATAACCGAGAACAGGGTGGTCTGGCGCAGCTTCAGCAGCTCGATGAACTCCTTCGCGCTGCGGTAGCGGTCAGCGATGAATTTGGAGTCGGAAGCCTCCTTGCGCTTGCGGGCGTTCTCGTTCATCATGCGCACCGCGCTGGCGAAGCTCTCCGAAATCTGAAGGTCAGGGATGCTGTTGTTGAGCGACACCGTTATCTCGCCATCTTCAACATCGATGTCAAAATCAGGTATTACCGGCGCGGCCGTCGAGCCGACCTCGCCACCCAGTCCCGCGCCAGGGCGCGGGTTGAGCGTCTGTATCAGCTCCAGCGCAGCCGTCACACGCTCCAGCGGCAGGTGCAGCTGCGTCACTATGCGGTTCGGCCGTTTCTTGGTGAAAGCGTCGTATGCCCGGTCAAGTATACGGACAGCGTCGTCGCGCACTTCCGTTGCCGGCAGGTGGCGAAGCTGGATGAGCAGGCACTCACGCAAGTCGCTCGCCCCGATGCCGTAAGGCTCGAGTTCCTGCACCTGACGCACAGCCTCCGCCACAGTCTGCGGCGACACCTGCACCCCATAGTTGATAGCCATGTCGTCGGCGATGCCAGCTTGCGACCGCTGCAGATAACCGTTGCTGTCCAGATTGCCTATTATGTAACGCGCCGTCTGCGCCACCTCCTGCGGCAGCTTGCGCTGTCCCAGCGCGGTGAGCAGAATGTCATAGAGCGACTCCGAAGTGTCCGCCGGGAGCGGCATCTCGCGATAGTCGTCACGCGAGCGGTTGCGGGCATGGCGCAGGTACAGGGGCACATCGTCCGGGTCGGCATAGTCCTTGCGCTGCATTTCCTCGTCCGACTCGCTGAACTTTCCCCCGTCGTCCGTCGCCGTCTGCTCATGGCTCGCGTCGTCACGCGCCTCAAGCGCGGGATTCTCGATAAGCTCGCGCTGCACGGCATCGTCCAGCTCCGGGGCGGTAAGCTCAATCATACGCGCCAGGCGCATCTGCATCTGCACCTGCGCCATCCGCTGTCCAAGGGTCTGCTCAAGGCCAGACCGTGCCGTCTTTGCCGCCATATTACGCTGTTTTGGGTGCGAAGATACAACAAATTTGCCACGCAGTGCAAAAATATGCCCCGAAATTTTTCCGCGTCAGAAAAAAATTGTACTTTTGCACGTCATAAAACGTGTACCACACAAAACCATACACAGAAATGTCAGATAAGAAACATCACGAAGAAGGCAACGCCATAGACCACCTCGACGCGGACCTCAAAGGCGCGAGCGAGAAGATTGTCGCCAACAAGAAGCCCCTCGCAATAGTTCTGGGCATCATAGTGATAGCAGCACTCGCCGTTGCCGGATATTTCTATTTGCTCCGCAACCCGCAGAATGAAAAGGCCTTTGACGCTTACGGCAAGGTGGAGGTAAACAACCCAGCCGCCAGCGACACGATACTCGCCAACGAATACAAGAAGGTTGCCGACCAGTACGACGGCACTGACGCAGCGAACCTCGCAGCAGTCGAAGCCGCAGAACACTTCTACGAAATCGGCAAATACCAGGAAGCGCTCAACTACCTCAACAAGTTCAGCACCAGCAACGAGGTCCTAAGCGCCACCACCACAATAATGAAAGGCGACTGCTATGTCAACCTCAAGAAATATGACGAGGCAATCAGCCAGTTCCAGAAAGCAGCCGCAGACGCTGCCGACAACGACCAGATAGTGCCGCTCGCGCTCATCAAATGCGCAACAGTGTACGACGCGCAGAAGAAATACGACAAGGCTCTCGAGATATACGAGCAGCTCTACCAGCGCAACCCGAAATACGCGTTCAACGGCATGACAATGGAGGCATACATCGAGCGCGAGAAAGCCCGCCTCGGCAAATAAACCCCTCTGGCACAACATCAACACCGAATAATAGACTCACAAAAATAATAAAACACTTTTTGCGTATTTATTAAAAAGGCGGCTGGCTCTCGAGCTGACCGCCTTTTTCTTTTACCGCCGTTCCTTGCCGGTCCTGCTGTAATGCATCGTTTCACCCCTGGGAAGGTGCACGGGAGCGAACACTGGCTCAACTCAACAATAGATATGTCAACACTGATGAAATACCTCACAGTATGGCTCTTCGGAGGTCTCGGCGCGATATGCCGCTACGGCATAGTCCGCCTGTTCGACGCTCACGGCTGGTCTACAGGCGCATTCGCCGCCATGCCAACGCTCGCTGCCAACCTCGTTGCCTGCTTCGCGATAGGCGTCATAGCCGGCTGGCTCAACTCCTCGCCATGGAGCGACGACACACGCAACGCCTTCGCACTCGCCTCGATGACCGGCTTCTGCGGCGGCTTCTCCACATTCTCCACCTTCACCCTCGACGCGGTGCGCTACTTCGAGCAGGGACGCTTCAACGCATGGGCGGTGATAGGCATCGCCACCGTCGTCGGCTGCCTACTGGCTTGCGCCGCCGGCTACTGGCTCGCCCTGCGCCTCCGCTCCTCACGCTGACATTGTCAGGAGCCTCGAGAGTTCTCCGAGTAGTCTGAGAACTCCGAGGATTGAGAAACAATGGTTCACGCCTTGCCAAGACGGCGGAGGTATTCCAACTCGCCGAGGGCAAAATCGCGGTATTCGGGTGAATCTTTCATCTGCTCGAGCAGCTCACGCGCCTTGTCCCATGCTTCATGCCTGATGTACAGGCATGCCATTTGGCAATAGAGGAAATGGCAGAAAGCCCGGACTTCAGGCACGTCATCCCATTTGCCCTCCTCACATTCTTTGATATACTTTGCGACAATCCATATAGCACTGGGGTCACCGCTGTAGACCCGCGCGTTGATGTACTCTACAGCATAGTGCACATCGCCAGAACGATCCAGTACCATCCCGAGATAGTAAGCGGCGCGGTCAAACTGCTCCAGGCGGTTGTAGCACAAGCCTATGTTGAAACAGATTTCCTGATAAGCGTCTTTCAGCTCATCGGAGTTCTTCGGCAACTTGACACTTGTCAGTTCGTAGGCTTTCATCAGGCTTGGCAGCGCATCAACATAGCAGTTGCGGCTGATAAGCCAGCGTGCGTAACTCAATTCGCGGCCAAGGCCCTGTGTGCCGGTTATCCCCTCAAGTACCGCGAGTTCCTCCTGCGTCAGACTTCTGTCGGCTTCCAAGCCGTCGTCAAGCGACTTCTTCACGCGCTCATACTCCTCAAGGCGTTTCTCCGGCAGCACAGTGTCATAGACGAGGATGAAGCTGGCGGTGAACGGCGTGTTGGGAGATTGCGGGTTGCGGAAGTCGTCAGAGGCGGTGAAGTTGGGTATCATCACCGACACGCGCATATACTCGCTTCCTTTGGAGAACGGGTCGAGAGCACGCAGATACATGATGATCGAATTGTCGGTGTGCTGGTTTGACTTGTCCTTTCGCTCGTCCAATTTGAGGCAAATCTGGCAAGAAGGACGGAAGGAGATGACGAGGACAGTATTCTGACCGCCTCGTATTTTGCATTTGCCTTCGGGAGAGCAGTCCAGTATCGCGTCAAAGGGCTTGTACGCCAGCACGTCAGACGGAACTTCAATAGTCTCCGTTTTGCACTCTGAGGCAAAGGCTTCACGGCTGACAATGGTCATAGCGCCGATGTCGGCAGGGTCTATGTTGAGTATTTCCTTGAGGATATACCCGAGGGTGACCTGGTCGTCACGAGAGGAGCGTTTAACTGAGTGCTGCTGATGGCGGAACTTGGCTTCGTCCACCAGGAAAGCCGCATCCCACCAGTCTGGCTGGGAATCAGAATGCTTCGCGTCAGGCTGTTGGCTGTCGCCTTTGGAGGATGATCGGTTGAATAAACTCATTTGTTTGTTGTTGTTGTTTGGTGTATGTTTGCCTTGCCGGCGAGCCGGCAGGGGTTTGTCAGCGCGAATTTACATAAAATATCTCACCCAACATGGCATTTCAGCCCGAAAAGCGACAATTGCCACTGTAACAGGTACTTGCCAGACATTCCTCGAAGCATGCTTGAACCAAAAGACTTGCAAGTCCTATATTAAAATCGTATCTTTGCGGTTGCATCTGCAAAATACGCAACACACCCAAAAACTGACACATGAAAGCAACCGAGATACAAGCATTGTTTGACAGCTTCGAAGCTATCGCTATAGAATACGAGGGCATCGAGTGTTGGAGTGCCCGAGAAATAGCTCCTGTAATGGGGTATGTGCAGTGGCGAAACTTCCAATCCATTATCGAAAAAGCCAAAGAATCAGCCACTAATGCAGGAGAAAACATATCTGACCATTTTGCTGACGTCAGCAAAATGGTCTCCATAGGATCTAAGACTGAACGCCGCATAGATGACGTAATGCTGACACGCTACGCATGCTACCTCATAGCGCAAAACGGAGATCCCCGCAAACCTGAAATCGCTTTTGCACAGAACTATTTTGCTGTGCAGACGCGCCGTGCGGAACTCGTCCACAAGCGCATTCTCGATTATGAGAGGGTTCAAGCACGTGCCAAACTCGCCGAAACCGAACACACTCTTTCCGGCTTACTGTATGAACGAGGCGTTGACTCAAAGGGCTTTGCAATTATCCGCGCTAAGGGAGACAAGGCATTGTTCGGATTTGACACTGCAATGATGAAACGCCGTGTTGGCGCACCAGACAAGAGACCTCTCGCTGATTTTCTATCGACAGTCGCAATCAAGGCCAAAGACCTTGCTGCCGAGATGACCTCGGTAAATGTGCAACAGAAAGACCTGCAAGGCAAACCAAGTATTGAGCGAGAACACGTGGACAACAACAGTGCCGTCCGCAATATGCTCCTCGACAGAGGCATACGCCCGGAAATGCTCCCAGGCGGAGAAGATGTGAAGAAAGTAGAGCGACGGCTCAAGGCAGATGAGCGGAAAATGCTGCCTCGCAAAAAGAAGTAACTGCCCTGATACTCAAAACGGCAATCGGAATATCCACGTCGTGTCCCTACCTGGGCTGCTGCGTCAGGCGCGGGTGCTCCGCCATGGGAACGGCAATGCCGTCCAGACTTTGACGGCAACGGCGCGGAGAGCGTCCCGGCGGATGAACAGCGTCGAGGTGCCGTAGGCTATCGCGCTGCCTATCAGCCCGCCCACTATCACGTCGCCGGGATAATGCACGCCCAGATATATGCGCGTGTATGCGATGAGTACAGCCCATACGAGTATCGCCGCCATGACGTAGCCGCGCCAGCGCATGGTGCGTATCAGGTAAACAGCGAGCGCGAAGCTGTTTGCAGCGTGGCACGAGGGGAAGCCGTTGCGTCCGCCACGGTACTCGTTGACTATGTGTATCCAGCGGCTGAGCGGGTTGTCGAGGCACGCCGGGCGCAGCCGCCCTATCATAGGACGCAACAAGTTGTTGCACAGCTTGTCGGCAAGCAGTATGGTCAGCGCTATAAACAACAGGCTTAACAATGCCTTGCGCCAGCCGAAGCGGCGCACTATCAGCACGAAGAGGAATATGTAGAACGGCACCCACGTGAACCGTCCGGAGAGGGTGTACATCAGCTGGTCGAGGGAGGTGTGGTTGAAAGAGTTGAGAAACAGCATCGCCTCGCCGTCGGCGTGGTTCAGTAGTTCGATTAGGGGAACAGCCATATTTGCTTGCATATTTATCGGCGACAAATATACAAACAAATACGACTAACGGGACAATTTCATGCGTTAAAAATGCGCAACCGCAACTGTTGCGGCGTTGCATAGGGTCAGCCCACGCAGCTGCCCGGGGCAACCGGGCCAGTCGGGCCGATGACGATGAGACGGCCATCTGGCGCGGCGGCGGAGAGGATCATGCCCTCGGAGAGGATGCCTTTCAGCTTGCGCGGCTCGAAGTTGGCGATGAAGCATACCTGCTTGCCTATCAGGTCTTCGGGCTGGTAATGCTTGGCAATGCCGCTGACGATGGTGCGGCGCTTCATGCCGTCGTCTATGAGGAAACGCAGCAGCTTGTCGGCCTTCTTGACCTTCTCGCACTCGAGGACAGTGCCAACGCGGATGTCTACCTGCTCGAATGTCCCGAAAGGCACGTTCTGCTTGACCGGCTCGGGCTTCCAAGAGCGCAGGAGGTTCTGCCTTTTGGCCTCGGCGAGTTTGGCGAGCTGCGCCTCGACCACTTCATCGCCGATCTTCTCGAAGAGGAGTTCGGGCTTGTCGAGCATCGTGCCTTCGGCTATGAGGTCGTCGCGTCCGGTCATATCCCATGAGGGCTTGCCCATGCGCAGCTGCGCGGTGAGCTTCTCCGCCATGAAGGGGAGGAACGGCTCGAAGGCGACGGCAATGTTGGCGCATACCTGCACAGCGGCGTTGAGTATCGTTGCAGTGCGCTCCGGGTCGGTCTTGATAAGCTTCCACGGTTCTGCGTCGGCAAGGTACTTATTGCCGGCACGCGCTACCTCCATAGCGTCCTTGAGAGCCTCGCGGAACTTGAAGTGGTCAATGTTGTCGCTCTCGCGGCTCACGGCAGCGCGGATGGTGTCAAAGAGGTCACGCTCCATCTGTCCGTACTCTCCGCGAGGAGGCACTGCGCCGCCGTAGTATTTGTGTATCAGCACCATGGCGCGGTTGACGAAGTTGCCGAGTATGGCAACCAGCTCCGAATTGTTGCGCGTCTGGAAGTCCGCCCAGGTGAAGTTGTTGTCCTTTGTCTCCGGGGCGTTGGCAGTCAGCACATAGCGCAGCACGTCCTGCTTGCCGGGGAGTTCGCGCAGGTATTCATGCAGCCATACGGCCCAGTTGCGCGAGGTGGAAATCTTGTCGTCCTCGAGGTTGAGGAACTCATTGGCGGGGACGTTGTCCGGGAGGTTGAACGAGCCGTCAGCCATGAGCATGGCGGGGAAGATGATGCAGTGGAAGACGATGTTGTCCTTGCCGATGAAGTGGAGCATCCGCGTTTCGGGGTCTTTCCACCACTTCTCCCAGTCGCCAGGACAGAGGTCTATGGTGTTGGAGATGTATCCGATAGGCGCGTCAAACCACACGTACAGCACCTTGCCCTCCGCGCCCTCGACAGGCACGGGTATGCCCCATTTCAGGTCGCGGCTCACGGCACGCGGCTGCAAGCCGAGGTCGAGCCATGACTTGCACTGCCCGTACACGTTGGGCTTCCACTCCTTGTGCTGGTCGAGTATCCAGTGGCTAAGGCGTTCCTGGTACTGGTCGAGCGGCAGATACCAGTGCGAGGTCTCACGCTTGACGGGGACATTGCCGGTTATGGCTGAACGGGGGTTGATGAGGTCGGTGGCATTGAGCGACGTGCCGCAGGCTTCGCACTGGTCGCCGTATGCATGCTCGTTGCCGCAGTGGGGGCAAGTGCCGGTGACGTAGCGGTCTGCGAGGAACTCCCCTGCCTCCTCATCGTAGAGCTGCTCCGTAGTCTGCTCGATGAACGCGCCCTTGTCATAGAGGCGGCGGAAAAAGCCGGAGGCTGTGCGGCGGTGCGTCTCGGAAGTGGTGCGTCCGTAGTAGTCAAAGGAGATGCCCAGCTCGCGGAACGATTCCTTGATGATTTTGTGGTAACGGTCCACGATGTCCTGCGGCGTTACGCCCTCGGCCTTGGCCTTGATTGTAATAGGCACGCCGTGCTCGTCGCTTCCGCCGATGAGGATAACCTCCTCGCCGCGCAGACGCATGTACCGTGCGTAGATGTCAGCTGGTATGTATACTCCGGCGAGGTGTCCTATGTGGACGGGCCCGTTAGCGTAGGGCAACGCCGTGGTGATGAGTGTCCGTTTGAATTTCTTTTCCATGCTTGGATAGTTTACCTGTTTGAAACCACAAAATTACGAAATATTCCGCGTCCCCGCAACCCTGGTTTTGAGCCCAAATTCATGGTCTCGAAATGTTAAATCATGCACGAAACCGGTGGAAATCTCCGCTTTTCAGGCACATTTTCACCGATTTCAAGCAAAAAACGAGGACACCGCAAAGAGCAAAATCAACATATACAATTGACACACAACCACTTACCGCCAATGTCAATCAAAATGCAAACATATATAAACTCACAAGAACATCAGCCCCCAATTCCCGGCAGAGACAGAGCCGCTCCGATTGCACTGCACAGCAGGGGGGATGCCCAATGCGCAGACTGTGTATGATTGGGGCGGCAAGGTAGGGACACGGCGTGCCGTATCCGCCAAGCGATAAATGCAATTATTTGATTTACTGCAATCTATCCTTGCGGACACGGCACGCCGTGTCCCTACTGGGCTGCTCATAAAAAGAGGGTGTGCCTATTTTGACACACCCTCAATAAGTTGTTATCGGGCTGACCGCCGCTGTCAGCGCGGAGGGTCAGCCGGGGACCGGTCGTTTAGTTGCGTATCATCACACGCTTAGCCCTCTGACTGCCGTCGGCGTGAGTGGTCACGATGATGTTGAAGCCGTTGAACGGACGTGCTGACGACATGCCGGCTGCGTTGTAGTATACAGTCGAGATGACAGGGGATTCTGTCACGGTTATCTCCTCAACCTCGGTGTTGACCGGCAGGTCGAAGTCGAAATACAGGTCAGCATAGTTAAACGCGATCACCTGCTCGCCGCTGGCAGCGACGCACCATTCGCCAAAGGAGATGTGGCGGGGGTTGAACATATACTCCATGTACAGCGGACCGCCGTCAGGTGACTGCACATAGTATACGTTCTCGTCCTCTGTCAACAGCGGCGTTGTGTCGTCGATATACCACTTCTGGCTGTCGCGCTTCATCTGGACCGTGCCGAGGCCCGCCCAGTTGTAGAGGGTAACGGTGTTGCCGTCTACAGTCGCGTAGAGTTTGTTCGTCATTCTCTGCTCTTCGGTCTTGTAAGACATCGTAACGTTGGTCTTGACGAATGTGGAGACGGGGTTCACGTCGTAGTATGTGCCGAGGTTCTCCTGGAAGTCGTGTGAGACCTTGATGAAGTTCCAGGGCTGGAGCGTGAGCTTCTCGCCGTCGTAGTGTCCGCTTACGTAAGTGGACTGCGCCTCCATGGGATTGGCAGTGGTGCTGTCGCCGTTGACCATCAGGCACAAGTCGCTGCCCACATCGAACACCTGCGGATAAATCTTGACATTGTTGTCAGCGTCAATAGTGCCCCTCAGCGAGGAACTTGATCCCTGGAAGTTGCTGATGCTGAACTGAGTCTGAGCCTCGTCGGTGAATGTGATCACACATTCGCTGTACTCTGTGGCAGTGCCTGCAGTGCGCATCTGCAGGTTCAGGCTGGCGAGGGTGTCCTCAGTTTCCTCGTCATATTCAGCCGTAACTTCCCAGCCCTTTTCCTCGGCCGGGGTTATGTCAACGCCGGAAGTTCCGGGCATGTAGCTGATGTCAATAGAAGCGTAGTCCTCAGTTTCCGGGAGCTGGCTTATTATGGAGCGTATCGCGTCAGCCTCCATGAGGTTGTAGTCAAGGTACACATCATTGAGCAGGGAGTGGTTGCTCAGGTCGAGGCTCGTCAGCTGGTTGCCGGTCAGGTAAATTGTCTGCAGCTGCGTGTTTGCGCTCAAGTCGATAGAGGTGAGCATATTGTTGTCCAGGCCGATGTACTCCAGATTTGGGACTGCGGAGAGGTCAATGCTCGTGAAAGCGTTTAAGTCGAGTGCCAGGTAAATCAGTTCAGGCAGTCCCTCGAGGTTGATGCTCGACAGCTTGTTGCCGCTCAGCGAGAGAGTCTGGAGAGTGCTGGCGCAGGGGGTCAAGTCAATAGAGGGGAGTTCGTTGAGGTTTGCATTCACCGTTTCTAGCATCGGCGTATGGCTCAAGTCAAGCTCGGGAAGCTTGTTCTCGCTGACATCCAGATACGCCAGCTGAGAGTTGCCGGAGAGGTCAATCTCTGTCAGCTTGTTGCCACGGAGTTCCAGGGTGCTGAGCTGCGGGAGCGAGGTCAGGTCGATGCTCGTCAGCGCGTTTTCCTCCATGGAAAGCGCGGAGAGGAGGGGGCATGGCGACAGGTCGATGCTCGTCAACTTGTTGTCGTCGAGTGAGAGGAGCGTCAGGTTGGTCAGGTTGGTCAGGTCAAACGAGGTGATGCCATTGTCGCCAGCATAAAGTTCCTGGAGGTTGGGGACACCCGAGAAGTCCACGTCCGTCAGCTTGTTGCCCTTTATGTCAAGTTTGACGAGGGTGTTTGTCGCCGGGAGGGCGAGCGAGGTCAAGTCGTTGAGACGGAGGTCAAGCTCCTGGAGTTTCGTCAGGTAAGACACGTCTATATGCTCCATATAGTTGTAAGGCAAGGCAAGTATCTCGAGGTTGGGGCTGCCGGTCGCGCTGAAGCCAGTGCAGTTGTTGCCGCCCATGAGTTTAAGCACGCGGACATCGCCGTAGATGCGCACATAGTCGCCCTTCAGTTCACGCTGGTTGAACATGTCGCTCTCCGGGGTGTATGCCTCGGCGTATGTCACCAGGTTGCCGTCGCCCCAGTCCACCTGGTAGGGGGTGTTGCCCACAGTTCCTATGGAGAGGTATATGGTGTTGTACTCGCCGCCGAAGAGCAGTGTCGCGTTGGCGACAGGTGTGCCGTCGGTGTACTCGTATGCGCCGCAGTCGATAGAGCTGCCGGTGACGCGAGGGTTGCCAGCCACGTCAGTGCCCTCGGTGAAGCCCTCGACAGGCGTGCCGGCATCGATGAACTGGCTGCCATCGATGAGCTGCCAGTTGGCGCTGCTCAAGCGGCTTGCAGTATCCCAGTCGGTGGTATAGCCGGCGAATGAGGTAGGGTTGACGAAGTTGCCGGCGAGGTTGGTGCTGCTGTCCCAAATGGTGTTCAGCACGTTGTCGGCGTTGGAGATGTGTATGTTGGCCGGCTCGGTTGACCCTTCGCGCACGGCGTTGTTGAGCACCGTCGAGTTGATGAGGCGGGCAGCCTCATAATTCATGTAAACGCCGCCGCCCTGGAAGGCGGTGTTGTTGTAAGCCACGATGCCGCAAGCGTCGCCGCCGTTCATGCACAACGCGCCGCCGCCCATTTCGCCTGACGAATATTCGGGAACATCGGCGTAGCAGTTGTATATGATCGCATTGCGCACAGTGCCGTAACCATTGTACACGCCGCCGCCCAGAATAGCGCGGCAACCCTCAATGGATATGTTCTCGATAGTGCCGCCGTTGTTGTATATTGCGCCGCCGCTGCTGGCGTAGCAGTTGGAGAAGCGGCAGTCGCTCAGTGAGCCGCGGATCATGTAGACAGCGCCGCCTCCGTCGAGACCTACGCAGTCAACGAACATGCAGCCGGTTATCTGCGCGTCCTTGGCATATACCGCGCCGCCAACGCCGCTGCCGTATGAGGAATGGCAGAATGCGCGTGACACGAGGCACTGCTCCATGGTGCCGCCTTCGAGGTATACCGCGCCGCCGAGCGCGTTGATGTTATTGGCTTCGGGAATGGAATAAGCCGAGTTCTCGTACATCGTGCAGTTGCGCAGGGTCACGGTGCCGAGCGCGAATACCGCACCGCCGGAAGCCGTGGCCAGGTATACGTTGGCGTTTGCGCCCCGGAGAGTGAAGCCGTCGATGACAGTCTGCTCCGTGAAGGTCGAGGAGCAGTAGAGGACGTGGCTGCTGTTGCCGCTGGTGCCGGTCACCTGGTTGTTTTCAGTCTCCCATGTCCAGCGGTAGGACGTGCCGTCGAGGGTGCGAGTCCATACATCTGGCACGTCGTCGTCAGCGTTGAGCTCCGTCACGTTGGCCAGGTTGAAGCCGTTATCGCCGCTGCGGACACGGTCGCTGACCGAGGTCTCCGTGCCGGCGAAACCGCCGTAGAGCGACACGCCCTCCTTGAGGATGAAGGCCTTGGAGGTTGGCTTGTTTGACTTGATCAGGCTTGTAGGCTTGTACGTGCCTTGCTTGACCCAGATTTCGTCGCCGGACGAGGAAGCGTCTATCGCGGCTTGCAAATCGCTCATTGCATTTGCCCACGAAGAGCCGTCACCCGTGCCGTCGGCAGCGACATAGCGCACTGTCGCCCCGAGCGTCCCGGCTGCCGTGACAGCGGCGGCCATGACAAGTGTAGTGAGTCTTGTTTTCATAAAAACTGTATTTGGGTTATTAGTAAAAAGGGTTAGTCTTAGAGTGTGTGGCGGTTGCCATGGTGTGGTGAGGGGGGTTGCAGCAGCGGGGGTGTGCGTGGCGCGCATCCCCGCCGGTGTGTAGGGTGGTATGTGTCAGATCAGAGTCTGCCGAGGCTGTAGTTGGCAAACTCGAGGTCCTTGCGTGCGCGTTGCAGCATCGACGGGTCGAGCTTGACGGCGTGGCGCAGGTTGGTCATCACCATGTTCTCCGAGCCGGTGCGTGCGCCCAGGACAGCGGCGAGGTAGTATGTCGTCGCGTCGGGGTTGCTGATGGCCGAGAGTGTGGAGCGAGCAGCGGAATAGTCCTTGGCGAGTATCTGCGCCAGAGCCGCGTTGTTGGTCTTGGCAGAGCCGAATGAGGACACAGCCTTGTTCAGGTCGCCTTGCGTGAGGTAGTACACGCCCAGCGCGTCGCCGGCCTCCGGCACAGAGGCAGCCGCGCCCAGACGCTGCGCTGCGGCATCCATGTCGCCCTCGAGCATCGAGATGAGGCCCATGTTCATCTCAGCCTCCTTCGACTGCGGGTTGAGGCGCAATGCCTGCTCAAAGTTGGCTTTGGCAGCGCGGTAGTCGCCGGCGACATACTGCGTCATGCCCAGGTCGTTGAAGCCTCGGTAGTCCTGCGGGAACTGCTCGCAGACACGGTTGTAGACCTCCATTTTCTTGCTGTTGTCGTTGGTGAGGGTGGCGAGGTACAGCATCTCGTCCACGTTCAGCTTCGACGGCTCGTTGTTGAACAGGTCTACCATCTCCTGGTCGCTCTTGCCGATTACGTTGATCGAAGCCACGATGCGCGAGTAGCGCAGCTGCGGCAGTATCTGGTCGGCGAGCTCGTTGAATACCGACGAGAGGTTGCGGATTTCGCGCTCGCGCTCTTCGGGGTCTTTGTACATCTTCAGCACGCTGAGGATGAGATCCTTGTCCTGTATGTTGCTCTTCTCGACAAGCTGCTGGAAGCCCTCCCAGTCCTCGGGAGTGAACGATGAGGTGAGTTCGCCGAACTCCTGTATCTTGTCCTTCTTCATCTGGCTTTCCACAACCGCAGTGGTGTTCTTCTCGCGCTTTTCAGCAAGTTTCTCGTTGAATTCATACGAGCCTTCGGGCGAAGCGAACGAGTTGACCTCAACGCCGGCGATTTCGCGGTCAGGAGCGGCAGCGGCTGCACGCAGCTCCTTCTGCAGGTCGATGTACTGCTGCGACGATGTCTGCGAGGTGCGCACATTGGCCTGGTTGATGAGGAAATGGATGTTGGCAGAATACTGCTCCTTGATGACCTTCTGGAAATTGTCCTTGGCGACAGCCGGGGTGACAGTCTTGGCAGAGGCGAGTGTGGAAGTGGCAATCACGCCGTTGCCCACCTTGACAGCCGGCAACGCGTACACCTTTCCCTTCTGGTCTACCTGGAACTCGAGCCACAGGTCAGACTGCGCCATGCCGGGTTCGTACTCCGCGCTGTAGGGTATCTGCACCACGCCGCCGTCAGCATAGCCCACCACCTGTCCGTTGGCGCGTACATCCTCGCCCTGGAACACTGTAGGCTCGCCCTGTGCCTCGCCGCCGTCCCAGCGCAGCACCGGCGTGGCAGTCACTTTGGCGTTCTTTACCATGAACTTTGCCGGGATGCGTCCCGTCACGGTAGCCGGGACATTGCTGCCGACAGTCTCGATAGGACGCGGCGTAGTGTTGAAAAAGTCACTTTCAAACTTTGACAGCTTCTTGTTGCAGCCCGTCATGACGACCATTGCCGCCGCCAGCCCGAGCCAAATCATTCCTTTGTTCATTTCTTTTGTTTCCTTGTTTTGTTGCGACTGCGCACGCCCTCCCGTCCCTGCGGCACAGGCACGCGCACACCCGCGTTTAATATTTGCATCAAAGATAGGAATTATTTTTCACACACACGCAATCTCGGGCGAGAAAAATTTCCGCGCCCGCGAAAGCAAAAATATTTTTCGCACATAATGCAGTGACAATCAAGACACTGCGCCGATTGTCAGAAAAATCAGCAAAAAAAGATGCCGAAAAATTTTGTCATGTCGAAATAAGGCAGTAACTTTGCATCGCTTTTGACAGGGAAACATGGTCAAAGCAAGACTCCGTAGCTCAGTTGGTAGAGCAACTGACTCTTAATCAGTGGGTCGAGGGTTCGAGCCCCTCCGGGGTCACAGCAGTAATAAGAGAAAAAATGAGGAGAGTTTGCCGAGATGGCAAGCTCTTTTTTTATGCGCACGCTTTCGAGTACACGGGATAATCGAAAGCCCCTGTGGACCATTGGGATATGACAGAGGGCATGCCGACTGGTTTCGGCACGCCCTCGTATTGTATCAGTATATGTTTCACTGCGGCTTACTTGACCGGCTTGGCAGGCGCTGCCGCGAGCGGCGCAGCGTTATCCTTCTCTGCGGGAGCAAGCCCGAGTATCGACACCTCAAAGAGCAGCACACTGTTGCTCTCGAGACCGTACTGCTTCTGGCCGCCACGGAACATGTCTACTGCCGGGAACGCGAATGTCGCAGTCTGCCCCATCTTCATTGTCGCAATAGCCTTTGCCATCGGGGAGTCAAAGCCGAAGGAACGGCCTACGACCACCTCCTCTGGGAGTTGCGGCAGCTTGACATCCTTGCCGTTCATTTCCTTGACAGCCAGCTTGACTTTCACGCGGTCACCCTCTTTCAGGGTCTCGCCGCTGCCCGGCTTCGACACCTTGACCATCAATCCCTCTCCGCTGGCTGTGAAACCTTGCTTGGAGAGCGAAGCCATCGCCTTGACAGCCGCATCATGGTCCTTTTTCATCTTCTGCTCCTGAATGCGCTGCATCAGCGTCTGGAACTGCTGCATAACCTGTGGGTCCTTGGTTATCGAGTCATTCTGGAGAGCGTATGCCAAGCCCGTCAGCATGATGCGGTTGTTGATGTTCAGTTCGAGCTCGTCTTTGAAGTTCTTGTTGGACATAGCCACCTGCACACCAGCGGTAAGACCTGCGATGTATGCGTCAGACTTGCCGTCAAACATTTCCATTGCCGCACGCAAGCCCTTGATGAAGTCAGCACGCCCGGCATCAGTCTTGAGCGTAGAGTCCTGCTGAGCCATCTGCTCAAACATGTATGCCGCGCTTACACCCTCATAATACGAGAGCGAGTCGGTGGTGTTGGAAACGCCGGCCTCCTTGATGTCCTTGCCGGTGACGCCGCCACCGTCGCAGGAAGCCAGCAGCAGGAGGGATGCGACCGCTCCTGCGGTAAACAGTTTCAGTTTCATAATATCTGTTCTTTATTTCGTCTGTGTCGTTTGATTGTCAGCTGCCGCTGGCGTGTCGGAGGCCAGGGCAGCGATGCTGTCTTCGGCTGCCGCAGCCCGAACGTCAGGCGCGTCCACCTCCACGGTGTCGCCCGTCGGCACCATGTTCTCCATGGTGCGTCCCTTGCAGCCCGTGGCAGCAACAGCCAGCGCTGCCATGCCGGCGGTCAGGAGAAACAGCTTTCTCATTTCCCGTTGACCTTGATGAGTTCAACCTCGAAGATCAAGTCAGCGTTCGGGGGTATCGGCCCTCCCGGTGTGCCCTGCTCGCCGTATGCAAGGTTGCTCGGTATGTAGAACACAGCCTTGCCTCCAGTCTTCATCAGCTGCAAGCCCTCAGTCCAGCCCTTGATTACGCGGCTCAGAGGGAATGTGGCGGGTTCGCCGCGTTCGACAGAACTGTCGAACACTGTGCCGTCCAGCAGCTTGCCGGTGTAGTGCACGGTCACTTCGTCTGTTTCCTTGGGTGATACGCCAGTACCTTCAGTTACAGTCACATACTTCAGTCCCGAAGCGGTGGTCTTGTAGGCCACACTGTCGCCTGTCTGCTGGAAGTAAGCCGCGTTGTACACGCCTTCCTGAACAGGCTCTGATGCCGGCTCTGCCACCTGCTCCTGCTGCGCCTGTGCAGTATCGGTAACGTTTTCAGCCTTGCCCTTGCTATTGCAAGATGATGCGCTCCACGCCAGCAACGCGCCGGCAGCTACGAATGCGAAACTTGTCATACGCCTCATTTCTTTACCACCTTTATGAGTTCGACTTCAAATATCAGTGTCGAGTGCGGGGGGATAGCGCCAGGTATGCCCTGTGCGCCGTAAGCCAGCTCGCTCGGGATGAAGAACATGTACTTGCCGCCCTCCTTCATCAGCTGCACACCCTCGGTCCAGCCAGGGATAACACGGTTGAGGGGGAACGTAGCAGGCTCTCCACGGCTGACGGAGCTGTCGAAGACTGTGCCGTCCAACAGGCGGCCAGTGTAGTGCACTGTCACCTCGTCGGTGGCTTTGGGCGATTCGCCTGTACCCTCCTTCTCCACAGTATATTGCAGACCGGAGGCAGTCACCTTGACACCCTCGTTCTTGGCGTTCTCCTCGAGGAACTTCGCGCCAGCCTCTTTTGCGACCTTCGTAGCCTTAGCCTCCAGCTCCTGCAGGTATGCGTTGATAACCTGCTGAGCCTCGTCCGGCTTGACCTCCGGCTCCTTGTTCTCGAAAACGCATCTCACGGCATTGGTGAAATCCTCGATGTTCAAATCCTTTACGCCCATTCCGCGCAGCTGCTGACCCATGGCGAGTCCCCAGGAATAACTCAGTTTGTCCATATAGAAATAAATAGTTGTGTTACGCGCAGGGGCATCTGCCCGGGCGCACTTATGCTCTGCAAAAGTAGTTCATAACGGCGACATGGTGTTTCGCGGCGCGTTAAAAATGCGTAATACCGCAACGCCAACAGCCTCGGAAGCGTGAAACATTTGCAGGAGACAGAAAAACGCCGTAACTTTGCATTGCTTTGAGCGAATTGGTTTTTCATGTTTTATTACTGTGTTCGCTGGAGCAAATGATTGTCTTATGGTGTAATGGTAGCACAGCAGTTTTTGGTTCTGCTTGTCCAGGTTCGAATCCTGGTAAGACAACTACGGCATTACTATGCACTTACGGCAGATTTACAAAACGCTTACTAACAGCAAGTTAAAGCGAAAACGTAAATCTGCCGTAATGCGTGTGTAACGCCTTAATCCGTTTATGTTGTTACGCTGGTTATCCCAAGCCCTGCAAGAATGGTTATACGATGTTGGGGGTGGGCACGTTACATGGTATATACCAAATTTCAGGATCAATGGACATAGCATCAGTGGCCGGGACGATAGCGGCGATATGCATGATTTTCGGCTACCTGCCGCAAGCCGTGTACACTATCCGTACCCGCGAGACAGACAGCATCGCCGTGCCGACGTTCCTGCTCATGGGACTCGGCGCGCTGTTCTTCGTCATTCAGGGTGTCGCTATCAGCTACATTCCGCTGGTGGTCACCAACAGCATAACATTCCTGTGCAGCGCGGTCATATTCGGCATCAAGGTGTACAACGACCATTTCCGCGGGCGCGGCAAACGGCGCGAATAACAGGCAATAATCAGCCGCCGCATGACGTTATCCATAAGATGAAGAACAAGAGCGGAGGAACGCTTCGTGTGCGATACGCCTCGTTGGCACTGCTGTGTGCGGCTGTGCTGGCGTTCTTGTGCGCCTGTTCGACCAAGAAGAACACGGCGATGTCGCGCAACTGGCAGGCGTTCAACACCCGCTACAACGTGTATTTCAACGGCTCGCAGCACTACATAGAGACGCTCAAGACCATGGAGCAGGGCTACGAGGACGACTATACGCGCACCGTCATGATGCACCCGGCGGAGGCGCGTGCCAACAGCAAGCTGCCGCAGCCGCAGGGCGATTTCAAGCGCACTATCGAGAAGATGCAGAAGGCCATACAGCTCCACTCCATCAAGAAGAAGCCGGCGAAAAAGTCCGGCTCGAAGAAGGAGAAGGAGTTCCGCGCCCGGGACGAGTTCAACCCGTTCCTGCACAATGCGTGGATGCTCATGGGCAAGAGCCAGTTCCTCGGCGGCGACTTCCTGGGCGCGGCAGCGACGTTCTTCTACATCGGGAAGCACTTCACCTGGCTGCCGCAGACGGTGACGGAGGCACAGCTGTGGGAGGCGTGGTCATACTGCGCCATGGACTGGCTGTATGAAGCGGAGAACATCCTGCAAAAGATAGACGAGCGGCGGCTGACAAGCAAGTCGCTGCGACATCAGTATGACGTGGTACAGGCAGACCTCGCCGTCCGTGCCGGGCGGCTGGAGCAGGCTGTCCCCTACCTGCAACGCGCTGCCGAGGGGAGCCACGGCACACAGCGCAACCGCCAGTACTTCCTGTTGGGGCAGGTATACTCGCGCCTCGGCGACAAGAGCAAGGCCTACTATGCATACCAGAAGGCCGGAGGAGGCGCGTCAACGCCATACCGCGCCAAGTTCAACGCCCGCATCAAGCAGAGCGAAGTATTCACCGGCACGGACATCAAGGGCGAGGTCAGCGCGTTGAGGCGCATGGCCCGCTATGGCCGCAACAACGAGTATCTAGACCAGATATACTATGCTATCGGCAACCTCTACCTGTCGCGGCGCGACAGCACGGAGGCTATCAAGAACTATGCGCTCGCCATCGAGAAATCGACGCGCAACGGCATCGACAAGGCGTTGGCGCAGGTGGCTCTGGGCGGCATATACTTCACCATGGGCGACTATGTCAAGGCGCAGCCCCTCTATTCTGAGGCCATACCGCAGCTCAACGACAACTATCCTGACTACAAGGTGCTGAAGCGGCGCAGCGATGTGCTGGACGAACTGAGCACCTACGCCGGCAACGTCCACCTGCAGGACTCGCTGCTCACGCTCGCCAAGATGACCCCGGAGGAGCAGGAGAAGGCGTGCCAGAAGCTCGTGGACGAGCTGAAGAAGCGCGAGAAGGAGGAGCAGGATGCCGCCAAGCGTGAGGAATACCTCGCCGAACAACGCGCCAAGGGCGACCAGAACACCAACAAGAACGCCCCGACGCAGTACCAGATGAACAACGACAAGTCGTGGTATTTCTACAACACGCAAGCCAAGAACGCCGGCAAGCAGGAGTTCCAGAAGCGGTGGGGCGCACGCAAGCTTGAGGACGACTGGCGGCGGCGCAACAAGAACACGTTCTCGCTCGACGACATCTCCGACACCGACAGCGAAGTGACGGACTCTCTCGCCAACGCCTCGCCCGAGGAGCGTGCCGCGGCCGACAGCATCAACGCCGCCTCCGACCCGCACAACATAGAGTACTACCTGGCGCAGATACCCAAGACCGAAGAGGAAATACAGAACTGCAACGACATCATACAGGAAGGCCTCTACAACATGGGCGTGATACTCAAGGACAAGCTCGACGACTACCCCTCGGCCCGCAACGAGTTCAACCGCCTCGAGGAGAGCTATCCCGACAACATCTACCGCCTCGACGTTTACTACAACATGTACCTCATGGCTGTGCGCGAGGAGGACACCGCCGAGGCTGAACGCTGGCGCAGCAAGATACTGACCGACTTCGCCGAAAGCACCTACGGCAAGGCCATGGCAGACCCTTCATATTTCAACAACCTGCGGCGTATGTACATACGTCAGGAGGAGATGTATGCCGAGACATACCAGGCGTACCTGAACAACGAGAACAAGCGCGTGCGCTCGCTCGTGGCTGACGTGACGGAGGAATACCCGCTGTCGCCGCTGATGCCGAAATTCGTGTTCCTCGACGCGCTGAGCTATGTCACCGAGGGCAACACAGAGAAATTCCGCGAGCGGCTGCAGGAGCTCCTCGAGAAATGGCCTGACACCGACATGACCGACATGGCTTCGGGCATGCTGAAAAACCTGAAGCAGGGGATGACCATCAAGGGCGGCATGGGCAACAGCCGCGGCATGCTGTGGGACACCCGTCTCACGGCTGACGGCGGCGACACGCCTACGGATGCAAACGGGCAGCCCGCTAACTTCGAGCATGACCCCAACTCGCCGCAGTATCTCGTGCTGGCCTTCCCCCGGGACTCCATCAACTCCAACCAGCTGCTGTACGACGTGGCGCGCTTCAACTTCTCGACATTCACCACACAAGACTTCGACTTGGAGCAGATGGCTTTCGGCAACGTAGGTCTGCTGATAGTCAAGGGCTTTGCCAACGTGCGTCAGCTGGAGCATTACCGCACTGTCATGGCACAAGCCCCGCAGCCGGTATTGCCAGAGGCTGTGCGCCCTATCATGATAAGCCGCCCCAACTTTGAACTGTTGCTGCGCGAGGGACGTTCTTTCGATGAATACTTCCGCTACGAGGAGAAGGCCACCGTCGAGCAGACGGAAGAGGCTGTCGCAGGCACGGCAGACGATGCCGCAGAGCCTGACGCAACCGACGAGCCAACGCCCGAAACCGCAGCCGAACAAGCGGCTGAACCCGCTGAAACTCCGGCAGAAGAGCCTTCGTCCGAACCGGCAGAAACTCCGCAAGAGGAAACGCCCGGAGAGACTCCGCAGGAGACTCCCGCCGAAACGCCGCAACAAGAAGCGGCACAAGAACCTACACAGCCGGAAGAGGAAGCTGCTCCGGCTGAGCAATGACATAACAACCGTTAACGCTTTTTACTATGGACCGCATCCTTTGGGCAGACGATGAAATCGATTTGCTGAAACCCCATATATTGTTCCTGAAAAACAAGGGCTACGATGTCGTGACCGTCAGCAACGGACGCGATGCCCTCGATGCCCTCGACAACGAGAAATTCTCGCTCATAATGCTCGACGAGAACATGCCCGGCCTTTCCGGCCTCGAGACCCTCGAACGCATCAACCACGCGCACCCGGACATTCCCGTAATCATGATTACCAAGTCCGAGGAGGAGAACCTGATGAACCAGGCTATCGGCAACAAAATCTCCGACTACCTCATCAAGCCGGTCAACCCGATGCAGATACTGCTGTCGCTCAAAAAGAACCTGCACAGCGGCGAGCTGGTGGCAGCACAGGCCTCGACAAGCTACCAGCAGGACTTCGGAAAGATTGCGCTGCAGATCAACCAAGCCGCCTCGCTCACCGAATGGATGGACATCTACCGCCAGCTCGTGTTCTGGGAGCTGAAGCTCGCCGACGCGGAGTCCAACCTCGACGAGATGCTGCTGATGCAGAAACGCGACGCCAACGCCGGCTTCTGCAAGTTTGTCAAGCGCAACTACGAGGAGTGGGTCAACGCCGAGACGCGCCCGCTCATGAGCCCTGACATCTTCAAGCACATGCTGTTCCCGATGCTCGACAAGGGCGAGAAAGTCTTCTTCATACTCATTGACAATTTCCGACTCGACCAGTGGCGCGTGGTGCAACCGCTCATGGCGGAAATGTTCGACATCTCCGAAGACCTGTACACAGCCATTCTCCCCACCTCGACGCAGTATGCCCGCAACGCCATTTTCGCCGGCCTGATGCCTGCGCAGATCGCCTCGATGTACCCCCAGTACTGGGTCGAGGAAGACGAGAACGAGGGGCTGAACGTACACGAGGGGGAACTCGTGGGGACGCAGCTCGCCCGCTTCCGCCGCAAGGACAAATATTCGTATACCAAGCTGAACGACTCCGTTTCCTGCGAGAAGTTTCTGCAGCGCATCAACGACCTGAAAGACAACGACCTGAATGTCGTTGTCCTCAACTTTATCGACATGCTCTCACACGCCCGCACCGAGTCGAAGATGATACGCGAACTCGCGAACTCCGATGCCGCCTACCGCTCGCTGACCGAATCGTGGTTCCGCCACTCATCGGCGCTCGACCTCTTCCGCCGCATCGCCGCAATGGGCTACAAAGTTGTGCTGACCACCGACCACGGCACTATCCGCGTGGACAAGCCTATCAAGGTAGTCGGCGACAAAAACACCAACACCAACCTGCGCTACAAGGTGGGCAAGAACCTGAAATACAACGCCAAGCAGGTATACGAGATGCACCAGCCCAAACGCTTCGGGCTGCCCTCGCCCAACGTCTCCAGCGAGTTCATCTATGCCCTGAACGAGGACTTCTTCTCCTACCCCAACAACTACAACTACTATGTGCAGTACTATACCGGGACATTCCAGCACGGCGGCATTTCCATGGAGGAGATGCTCGTGCCGCTTGTGACGATGTCCCCGAAATGACCTGCGGCATGAGCAGAAGATGTCCCATATTGGTGTTGCTGGCGGCGGTCATAGCCGCGCTTATGCCCAGGACGTATGCCGTGGGGGTGTGCCAAAATGCACAGGCTGCGCATGATTGGGGCGGCAAGGTAGGGACACGGCGTGCCGTGTCCGAAGGGCATCAAATACAATTATTTGATTTACAGCAACTTGACAACAGACACGGCACGCCGTGTCCCTACTGGGCTGCGCATAAAAAAAGTGGTACGCCTATTTTGACACACTCTCCGATTGACACAGACTCGCTGCGCCGCGCCCTGATAGCGCGTGCCGACACCGCCGATGCCGCCGAAGTGTTCCGCCTCTCCGCAGTCTTCGAGCGCGGAGTGCCGGGGGTCGCCGCCGACAGCACAGTGGCGATGCAGTTGCTCCAGCGTGCCGCCGACATGAAGTCGCCAGCCGCGCTCAACTACCTCGGCTTCAAGTATTACCGAGGCGAGGGCGTGCCTCGTGACGCCCGCCGCGCACTGACGCTCATAGAAGAGGCTGCGCAGCTCGGCGATGTGCGCAGCTACAACAACCTCGGGTGGCTGCTCGCCGAGGGGGAACTCGTGGAGCGCGACTATGCCAAAGCCGCATACTGGCTGCGGCGTGCTTCCGACGGCGGCGTAGCTACCGCCTCCGCCATGCTCGGCGACCTCTACGCACGCGGCGAGGGCGTGCCTTGCGACACCCTCCGCGCCGACTCCCTCTACACCATCGCCATAGACCGGGGGCTGGGAGATGCGCAGCTGAAGCTGCTCGCGCTGCGCGGCGACAGCTACCGCCAGCTGCCACCCGAAGAGGCTGTACGCCTCGGGCTGCGCCATTACCTGCGCCGTGGCCCGACTGTCGGCGTGTTCCTGTTTCGCATAGCCGCCGAAAAGGGGGATGCCCGCGCCGAAGCGTTGCTCGGCGATGCCTGTTCGCGTGGTATCGGCACGCCATACGACCACAACCTCTCGATAATCCACTTCTACCGCGCTGCAACAGCTGGATATGCCCCGGCTCAGTTTGTCGTCGCCGAGATGCTCGATATGTTTCCCGATGCATTGCAGCAGATACCCGACGATGCCCTGCCGCCAGGCACGCAGCGCAATGGCTCACAGCAATACTGGTATGAGCAAGCCGCCAGAGCTGGCATCACCGACGCGCAGACTGCCGCCGAAACTATGTTGAAACTTCAATAACAATCTGACTATGAAACTAATTGCTCGATTTCTGATGTGTGCCGCCGTGATGCTGGCAGCCGTTACGTCACCCCTCTCCGCACAAGATGACTTCATCCTCGGCGCGGACATCTCCGGGGTGTCTTACCTCGAGAGCCAAGGCGCGAAATTCTATGACACCGCCGGCCACGAACGCGACCTGTACTCGCTGATGAAAGACTACGGCATCACCGGGGTGCGGCTGCGCGTGTGGGTAGACCCGACAGACGGCTTCTGCTCGCCAGAGGACGTGCTGCGCATGGCATTGCGTGCCAAGGACGCAGACATGCCTGTTATGGTCGATTTCCACTACTCCGACTGGTGGGCAGACCCCGCCAAGCAGAATATCCCCGCACGCTGGCGAGGCATGGGCTACGAGGAGATGCGCGGTGCGCTGCGCGAGCATACCGCCTCGACGCTCCAGATGCTCCGCGCCCACGGCGTGGACGTGCGCTGGGTGCAGGTCGGCAACGAGACCACCCACGGCATGCTCTGGGATATGGCGCGTGCCGAGACACAGATGCCGCAATACTCAGGGCTCACCGCCGCCGGATATGATGCCGTCAAGAGCGTGTACCCCGACGCGGCAGTGATAGTCCACCTCGACAGCGGCTTCGACAGCGATCTGTACAACCGCATATTCGACGGCTTGCAGCGCAACGGCGCGAAATGGGACATGATCGGCATGAGCCTGTACCCCTACTGGAGCATGCAGGACGGCAGCGTCAGCAGCGAGGAGGAACTGCTGCGCCGCGCCGTGGAGAACATACGCACCCTGAAAGCGAAATACGGCACCGACATCATGATAGTCGAGACCGGCGTAGAGGCGAACTCGCCCGTAGAGGGTAAGAAATTCATCTCCGCGCTGATACGCGCAGCCCACGACGAGTGCAACAGCGCGTGCCGGGGCGTATGGTACTGGGCGCCCGAAGCCGACGGCGTGCTGGACGGCTACAAGCTCGGCGCGTTCCGCAACCGCCGCCCCACTGTCATCATGGACGCATTCCGCCAAGCAAAATAGGCACACGATTAAGTAATTATTCCAAACAGCCGTTCAGCGGCAAGGTTGGAGAGTGTGTCAAAATTGGCGCAGCCAAAGTAAGGACACGGCGTACCGGCAAAGCAGGGACACGGCGTGCCGTATCCGCAACCAAGTCATTGCAACTCAACCGATTGTACTTGACACCCCTCGGACACGGCACGCCGTGTCCCTACTTGGCTGCGCATAAACGAGAGGGTGTGCCAAATTAAGCACACCCACCTACCCTGCTGTGCGAAAACACGCACCTCAAGCGTTAATTGCGGTGTTAAAATTTAACATTGAGGTTAAAGTCAGGCAGCAGGTTGCACATTTAGGCAACGTGAACTAACTTTGCACTCACAAACAATGTGTCCTAAACCTTCAGGCCAACGACACTTCACTAAATAGCCTAATAACCGAAACTTTATGAGAAAGTTTTTCAGCGCAGGTACAGCCCTGCTCATCGGACTGTTCGCAGTCGGAGTTTCATCATGCAGCAATGATGACATGCCGGCTCGCGTGAACGAGAACACAGCCAAATTGGCTCCAGAAGAGTATCTTACCATTTCATACAATGGCAAGAAGTATGCAAACGTGCCCACGGCATACGACGAAAACGGAGACTTCGTGTTCCTCGACACTGAGTTCTCCGAAATCTACAACAAGGAACTCAAGAACTGCGTCTCGATGTCGGTCAACCTCATTGACGACAACACAATCGAGATATACAAGAGCCTTGAAGAAAACCTGACCAGCAAGGAAATCTCAACCCAGCATCTGGCAGAACAGTCTGCACAAATCACTCGTGCGGTTGTAAACCCGACATTGCCCTATATCGGCGAGGCAGACCTGTATGATGACAAGAAATTCCATGACAGAAACTTCAATTTCAGAATTCTTCCAAGCGAAACATCTATAGAACATGGGGATCTCAACAACCCCTACAAGTTCAATGACAAATGTTCCTCTCTGAAAGTGACTAATAAATTGCCGGAAGATGATAGTCAAGTATTTTACTTCGGCTCATACACCCTCAAATTCACAGAAGTGTCTTTGGTATTCATTGGATATGATGACAAGTGGTATTCCGACAGAACATTCACTGTAATCGCAAATGCCAACGTCGTGCGTGAATACAAGGAACTGAAGAACTTCAATGACAAGATGAGTTCGTTCAAGATGTTCTTTTGCCCGAAAGGACAATATAAAACAGAGGGCGCATCTAAATAACCAGAAATGACAGAAACATACAGAATATACTTGCTCTGTTGAGGCAAGTATATTCTGCACAACAATTATAAAACAAGGCTATGAAAAAATTTCAATATGCATTCTGCTCCATATTTGCCACACTATTATTTTTCATATCCTGTGACGATAAGTACAATGGACCAACTATTGAATCGACTGGGAGTCCGCGAGATATGACCTATAAAAAGGAGTATGTAAAAGTATATGTCGATGGGGCTGAAAGGACCTCTGTGTCTGAAATCAGAATGTCCTCGGAAATTACCGACAAGGAAACAAGATATACAACACAAATCTCCGAATAAAAGGCCTCAAAAAGAAAAACAAGGCATCGAATGTGTCTGTCGTTTCAACTCTCGAAGATTTTACAGGGACATACGAGATGGACGGCAAAACATACGATGTCACGGGTGAGTTCCATGGATATACTTATCTCCCCGCCGAAATGGAGATTGTAGTAAACTTCACATCGAGGAAATGATGAAAAGCATACTTGCGGCGGGGACATTCGCGGCATTGGCGGCTGTCCCTGCTTTTGCGCAAACGCCCTCTGACTCCGTGCCGGCACAGACGCTCGACGAGGTAATAGTCACGGCAAGCGACGCGCAGCGCAACCTGAAAGCGGCAGAAATGGGCCGCCACGTGATAAGCGGCGACGTTATCCTGAAGCTGCCGGTGCTGTTCGGCGAGCCGGACGTGGTCAAGACTTTGCAGACGCTTCCGGGCGTGGCGCAGGGTGTCGAGGGCTTCGCCGGGCTATATGTGCACGGCGGCGACAATGACCAGAACCTGTTCCTGTACAACGGACTGCCGCTGTACCATGTCAGCCACGTTGGGGGCATCTTCTCCTCGTTCAACGTATCGACCATCCACAACGTCGATTTCTTCAAGTCTGCATTCCCGGCACGCTACGGCGGACGCATCTCCAGCATCACCGACATCAAGATGAAAGCACCTGACTTCGAGCGGTTCACCGGCAAGTTTACCGTGGGGCTGCTCGCGGCAAACGGCTACATCTCCGGGCCGATAGTCCGCGACAAGCTCGCTTTCAGCGCGGCGGTGCGCCGCTCGTGGATAGACATCGTGGGGCTGCCGGCACTCGCCATTTTCAATGCAATTCAGCACAAGGACGGCAAGAAGACCATTGCCGGCTATAACTTCATGGACTTCAACGCCCGCGTGGACTGGAGGGTCGGCGACGGCAAGATATACGCTATCGGATATTACGGCCGCGACTACCTCAAGATAGGCGACCGCAAGTTTGAGACCGACGACAGCGGTTATTCATACTATCCCAACCCCGACGGCACGACGACTGTCGAAGAGAGCACGAAATTCTTTGACGAGAACACCAACCGCCTCGTGTGGGGCAACTGGGGCGTGTCGCTCAATGCCGACTACCGCCTCGGCGGCGGCATGCTGACCGGCTCGGTATACTATACGCACTTGTTGGTTGAATTGATTCGATAAAATATTTACAATGAAAAAGTTGCGCATAA
>ERZ808240.958-NODE-958-length-36677-cov-35.530719_pt1 | contig 36677 bp, 28 predicted proteins | sample MGYA00521084_ERZ808240 | MGnify/ENA primary metagenome ERZ808240 (study PRJEB31516, sample SAMN03275571) | gut metagenome | biome: mammalia-associated habitat; material: feces | host: Papio cynocephalus | place: Kenya | collected 2012-08-06 ... | reverse complement strand
TTTCTATCTTTCGCTCACAAATCTCCCGCATTCGCTCCGAGAAAGTCCTCGCTGTTGTCTCTCAACAAATCCAGAGCGTTATATTATAAGGGGCATTATGATAAATAGCAAATATATAAAACTACCCTTTCCATCAATTCTCGCTCTCAGTTTGACTCTGACAATCTTATCCGTAAATAGAGACCAATGTCCACATTTGACAAGCAAATTTCTATGTTCAACGAATAAAAAAATAAAATAAATTTTGCTTTGTGCTTGAATTATCGTATCTTTGCACAAGAAATGGTTGCATCTCTGCAAAATATTTAAATAATTTGACTTTCTGCATTCGATTTGCACAAGTATAAAACGGCAATAATTATGATTACATTTCCATGTGCCAAGATAAATCTTGGACTCAATATTGTGAGCAAGCGACCTGACGGATATCATAATCTTGAGACCGTCTTTTATCCTATACCTCTTACCGATGCACTTGAAATCAAGTACATGGATGAGAAATTTCCAAGTGAGTCCCCTTGTGATCTTAAAATAACGGGTAATGGCATCGAATGTAATGAAGAAGACAATCTGGTGGTAAAGGCTTATCAGCTTTTGGCTGCAGACTATCAATTGCCCCGTGTTCATGCCCATCTCGTTAAGCGCATTCCCACTCAGGCAGGTTTGGGCGGTGGCTCTTCGGATGCAGCCTTTATGATTCGCTTGTTAGACGAACGCTTCCGATTGAATATCGGTATCCCTGAAATGGAACGTTATGCAGCTAAATTAGGTGCTGACTGTGCTTTTTTCATTACCGCAGATCCTTCTTATGCAGAAGGAATTGGTGATGTGTTAATGCCTGTAGATGTATCTGTAGCTGGTCTTGTCGATTATTATTTGGCAGTGGTAAAATCCTCTATAGCAGTAAGTACGCATGAAGCTTATTCCGCTATTACACCAAGGGTTCCAACTAAGTGCTGCAGAGACATCGTAAGGCAACCTATTGAAACATGGAAAGATGAATTGGTGAATGACTTTGAGGCATCTATTTTCTCCATGCATCCAGAGTTGGCAACCATTAAACAGCGTCTTTATAATGAAGGTGCAGTCTATGCTGCCATGAGCGGAAGCGGGAGTGCTATCTTTGGTATTTATCGTGAGCAGCCAATTGGATTGGAGAAAAAATTTGAGGGCATGTATTGTCAGGTGATGAAGTTGTAATCTCAGCTTAATCGGAGCAGGATGTTCTTGCTTCTTATGGTCTCCCACCCCATACCCTTTTTTGTTTAATAAAAAGATGAAAATATTTGTATTACAGATGGATATGAACGAAAGTACACATAAGAAACTGATGGAAATAAAGCAATCCTTTAGATTGCTGATGAACGGACCAACATCGCAGTCGATGCGTGATAAAGGCATCGATTATAAGATTAATTGGGGCGTGCCATTTGTTGAACTCAAAAAGATGGCAACGGAATATGGTAAAGATTACAACCTTGCCATAGAACTATGGAAGGAGAATATACGTGAATGCAAAATATTGGCAACACTCATCATGCCAGCCAAGCAGATGCTCCCTGAGATTGCAGATTTGTGGATGGAACAAGTTGCAAGCCAAGAAATGGCAGAAATGTTAGCGTTCAATCTGCTGCAGTATGTTGACTATGCCCCTGTAATAGCCTATCAGTGGATAGCTTCAAACAAGCCTTTCTACGAGATTGCAGGCTATCATATTCTTTCGCGCCTGTTTGCAGACAAGCGTGAGGTCAACGAAAGAGGTATCAATGAGTTTCTTGATCAGGCAGCCATTGCGCTACAAGGCGACAATATGGGTATAAAACATGCTGCAGCCAACTGTGTGATGCGCTTCGCCGACATGGATGAAAGCTATGATACCATCGCTCGGAATGCACTGAAAGGAATCTTGTTTTAACAAGGTAAATCATGATCATGCGTTTTTAGGATAGCTGTTATCTCATCGTGCGTTGTCATCTTCATTTTTCTTCAAGAAGATTTTTTTGTATTCATTCTCGAAGTTGGGTGTGAATATGTTTTTGTCCATATTTTTGATAATCTCTTCTTTGCTCCAGAAGCGTCCGCCAGCCAACTCATCCTTGTCGGGAAAGACAGGGTCGTCGTATACGCAGCGATGAACATAAACCAATTCTTTTTCCTTCTGGCTCTCAAACACATAATGTCCCATGCTGACAGGTACATAGTCTGTCATTCCCAACTCCTCTCTCACCTCTCTGCGGAGTGCTATTTCTACGCTCTCTCCTAAGTCCACATGTCCTCCGCATGCTGTGTCCCATTTGTCGGGTTGGATATCTTTCCAGGCAGGACGATGCTGTAGGTAGATCTCTCCCCTACTGTTGAAAACATGAAGATGCACCACAGGGTGCAGGATTTTGCAGCCATCGTGAGCATGACCACGACTGATTACACCAAGGATGTTTCCCTGTTCATCGACTATTGGGAATTGTTCTTCCTTATTGTCGCGATGACGATTGATTTCTTTAGATTCCATCACAACTGAAAATTTATGAACGTTTGATAGTTGTTTATTTATAATGTGCCATATTCGTCAGAATAGCGCAACATCTGGTCTGTGTAACTCTCTGTGTAGTCCAAAAGCACATCCGCAGGAAGACCCTGTTCGTCGTGCAGAAGAGTCATCTTTGGATTGATAAAACCTTTATAGGGTGCTAAATTCAGCAGTTGGTATCGCTGTCTGATTTCATGGTGGAGAACAGGGTCGATATTGACAGCGTATTCTTCTACAAGACAGCGTGCCGCATTGAAATCTCCCTCGCTCTTAATGCGCTGTATTTCAGCAAGCAAAGTTCCGAAAGCATTTCTTATGAAAGTATAATCTGTAATCTGCACATAGGTCTTGCCTCCCCGATGTATGAGCGATACAGCTCCGTGTGCATGCTTCAGTGTCCACCAGGCTATGAGTGCACGGTTGCGCATATGAGCCTCCTCTATCTTGTCGCCTTCCCTGATGCGGATGGTTTGGGTGAGCAGGCCGTTCATCAGATATGAATAATACTGTGCCTTGTAGGCATCGGTATTAGGAAGAAGTCCTAACTCTACCAACTTCTCATCGGCCATGTAATACAAACCGAATAGGTCGGCACGTGCCTCCTCTATAGTGTTTCCGTAGGCCTTGAGTGCATCAGGGTCTGTTCCCGGCAGCAGTTGGCCGCTTCCGTGTCCTAAGCATTCGTGCAGATCGGTATGCAGGTTGTCTGTCAAGTCGGAATATTTCTCTATCATGGCAAGTGTTTCTTTATCGATGACAAACTCCTCGTTGAATCCGTTTCCATGGGCAGCCTTGTTATATGCCTCTGTCAAATTTCCTATCGTAACACTCTTGGAGCCATAGGCTTGCCTTATCCAGTTGGCGTTGGGAAGATTGATGCCTATCGCTGAAGCTGGATATTCATCGCCTCCAAGCATAGCTGCACAGATGACGTTGGCCGTAACTCCTTTAACCACAGTTTTGCGGAAACGAGGGTCTACAGGCGAATGGTCTTCAAACCATTGTGCATAACTGCTTATGGTCTGAGTTCGCTTGGTGGCTTCGAGGTCTTTGTACTCTACGATTCCCTCCCATGTTCCCTTGAGTCCGAGAGGATCTCCGTACACTTCGATGAAGCCATTGACAAAGTCGACCATTCCCTCTTGCTGTCCTACCCAAGCTATGCTGTAGAGGTCGAAGTCGGTCAAGTTGCCTGTGTGATAGTATTTCAGCAACAGGTCGATGACGTGGCGTTGCTGCTCGTTCTCTGCATGTTTCTGAGCCTTGCGTAGCCACGATGAGATTTCGCGTATGGCTTCACCATACATGCCATTCTCTGCCCATACCATCTCTACCACTTCTCCATTACGCTTAGTAAGCTTTGAGTTCAGCCCGTAGGAAGGAGCCTGGTCGTTGCCCTCTTCCTTCTTCTTGGCATAGAAACGCTCCACCTCAGCTTGCGTCACGTTCTCATAGAAATTGCAAGCTGAAGTTTTCACCAAGTCTTCGCCATCGGTTTGGTTGACGCGCTTGGGCAGCACCGTCTCGTCGAAGATTACCGGTACAAGTTCGTCGAGCAGATCTTCTTTCGTCTCACCTCTCTTAAGGGGTAACAGCTTCTCGTCCATGCCGTCGATGAGTCTATAGAAGTACTCTTCGCTGAAGTCGGGCTTCATCTTTTCACATCCATAGTGATGATAGATGCCGCTTGAGAACCATACCCGTTTAAGGTAGACAACTAATTTCTGGAAGTCGACAGTCTCTGCCTCTTCTCGCACCCTATAATATAGGTATAATGCCTCGAGGGTTTTTCGTATGCGCAGATTATACTTGCCCTGCTGGTCGAAGGTAATGTCACGCCCCATCAGAGTGGCTTTTGCCAGACAGAAGATGTAAAGTTTCTGAGAAAGAGAAAGATTCTCGAAACCGTTTAGACGATAGCGCAACATTTGCAAGTCTGCAAATCGCTCGTCGCTATAATGAAACTGATTGTCACGCATGATGTGTGATGCTGATTTTGCTGTTCTTATTTTTTCTTTTCTTTCTTCAACTCCGGGTGAAGATTAAGATATTCCATGCGGAATTTGCGTGGAGTAATACCTTTCTGCTTGTAGAATGCCGAATAGAAACTCTGTCGGTTGGCAAAGCCTACCATAGTAGCTACGTCCTCCATCGTGAGCTTTCGGTAGCGGCGGTCGATGAGTACCGACATGGCCTCGTCAACCCTGTACTTGTTGATGAGGGTGGCATAGTTCATGTGAAACTTCACATTGCATACGGCCGAAACATAGCGACTGTTGGTATTCAGATCCTGAGCCAGTTTCTTGGCAGAATAGTTTTTGTCCATGAACTTCCTTTGTATGAGCAGAATGTTCAGTATCTTGGTATGCAACTCGTCAAGTACATCAGGATTGATACTTTCCTGATAGCTTGCTCCCGACTCCTTGTATTCTCTGATATTGTATTTTGCCATTTTTGTGTTGTATGTTTTATTCGTATTTGTCCATGCGATGAAAATCGCTTGAAACGTCAGTAGTTCGAACATTATGTCCCTCGTACGTACGAAAGTTTTACATTTTGATTTGCAAAAATAATGAATTTATCCCATTTTAAGAAATATCTTGCTCACTTTTTATAAAAAATCATTACCTTTGCCGAAAATTATCATAAAAATACAAGTGAGCGACCTATTGTGGAGCTATTTCCTGGGTAAGCACTTTTTTGTGTGATACTTGAAATTAAAACATAAAGATATATCAATATGAAGTTTATAGGAATCATTCCTGCCCGCTACGCTTCTACACGTTTCCCGGGCAAACCACTGGCCTTGTTGGGTGGCAAACCCGTCATTCAGCATGTTTACGAAAAAGTGGCAGCTGTGATCGAGGCAGCTTATGTTGCTACGGATGACGAGCGTATCTATGATGCCGTGAATTCTTTTGGTGGACATGTGGTTATGACACGCGCAGACCACAAGAGCGGAACAGACCGAATCGAGGAAGCTATCGAGAAGATAGGAGGCGAATGGGATGTGGTGGTAAATGTTCAGGGCGACGAACCCTTTGTGGCAAAGAGCCAGCTTGATACTATCTGCCATTGCTTTGACGATCCTACTACACAGATAGCCACACTCGGAAAATATTTCGAGAGCATGGAGGCGGTGGAGAATCCCAACAGTCCAAAAATCATTGTCGACAATAGGGGCTTCGCAATGTACTTCTCGCGTAGCGTCATCCCTTATGTGCGTGGCAAGGAACAGGAAACCTGGCTCGCCCACTACCCTTTCCTGAAACACCTTGGCATCTATGCCTATCGCAAGGACGTACTGCGGCAAGTTACTCGGTTGCCACAAAGCTCGCTTGAGATTGCCGAAAGCCTGGAGCAGTTGAGATGGTTGCAGAATGGCTTTAAGATAAAAGTGGGAACTACAGATGTAGAGACTGTCGGCATCGATACGCCACAAGACCTTAAGCGTGCAGAGGAATTCTTAAAAGCACAAGGATAATTGATGAATATATCTCGGTTCGAACAGAATGTTGGGCAGTTTATAGCCCGGCATCAATTATTGGATAAGGACAAACCCTGCCTTGTGGCCTTGTCTGGAGGTGCCGACAGTGTATCGCTGTTGCTGTCTCTTCTTCACTTGGGCTATAGAGCTGAGGCTTGTCATTGCAATTTCCACCTTCGTGGCAACGAGTCAGAACGTGACGAACAGTTCTGTGTTTCCTTGTGCGAACGTCTTGGCGTGCCCATTCACCGCATACATTTCGATACTGAACAGTACGCCTCGCTCCATAAGGTAAGTATAGAGATGGCGGCTCGCGAACTGCGTTATCGCTATTTTGAACAACTCGTCAAAAACTTGGCTGCGCAAGGTGTCTGTGTGGCGCATCATCGTGATGACAGCGTGGAGACGATTCTTATCAATCTGATAAGAGGAACAGGTGTCAAGGGACTTACAGGTATTGCTCCTCGAAACGGATACGTACTGCGCCCTCTGCTCGATGTGGGTCGTGAAGACATTTTGGAATATTTGTCTTTGCAGCAACAAGACTATGTGACAGACAGCACCAACTTGGTGCCCGATGTGGTGCGCAACAAGATTAGGCTACAAGTGCTGCCTTTGCTTCGTACTATCAATCCTTCTGTTTCCGACAGCATAGCCACAACGGCATCCCATCTGGCGGAAGCTAACAAGATGCTCAGTGCAACATTGTCGGACTGTCATCTTGCACGAACCGACAGCAATGGAATCACAGTCATCAGCAAGAAAAAACTCCTGTCGAAGGCGAGTCCGGAGTTTGTGCTCCATGCCGTGCTTTCGCACTATCACTTTCAGAGTACTTCCGTGGAAGAGATACTCAATAGCATCAATGCTATAGGGAAAAGATGGCAATCGCCTACTCATCAACTGGTTATCGATCGTGAAGCTTTACTCGTCAGATCCTTGCAAATCATGTCACAATCCTTCACTCTCAAGATACCAGAACCAGGAAAATACAGTTGTGGAGATGGACATTATATCAAGGTGGATAGCCTTGATAGAACTCCAGACTTCTGTCCAAGCAGAAAACCAATGGTGGCAACAATTGATGCCGACAAGGTTGCCTTTCCTCTCACCTTAAGGAAAGCCAAACATGGCGACCGTTTTCGTCCCTTCGGGATGGCGGGAAGCAAACTGGTAAGCGACTATCTTACCGACATCAAGTGCAATGCCTTCGAGAAAGAAGACCAGTTGTTGATAGAAGATGCACGCCAGCGCATAGTGTGGTTAGTGGGTAGGAGAACATCCGAAGACTGCCGTGTCGATGACTCCACAAGCCAGATTCTACAAATAGAAACCATGTCAATATGAATTTCATCAGTAATCACTTCGTCGCCATCTGCCTTTTGCTATGCATCGTGGTGCTGTTGTTCCACATTCGGGATCTTCACCATAGGCTCAGACACCTGTCTGCGCTTGTAAGGCGACTGCATCTCCAGGAACGTTCGCAGCTGTCGGAACTTGAAACCAAGCCGAACGAAAAACTCAGCAAGGAGGAAAGTCTCTTTGTGCGCATCTGTCAGTTGATGGACGAAGAAATGCCGTATACCAATCCCGGCTTTAAGCCCGAAGACCTTGCCGTGAGATTAGGTACCAACCGCACTTATCTGGCCAATGCCATCAAATGTTATGGAGGCGGTCTCACAATCAGCCAGTTCATCATGCGTTACAGGTTGCGCTATGCTTCGCAACTACTCGAGAGAGACGACCTCGACTTGAGTATTAGCGATGTTGCCCAAATGGCAGGCTTCTCTTCGCGCTGTACTTTCAACAGGCAATTTGCCCTGTTCTTCCACGATTCGCCGTCGGATTACAAGGACATGTTGTCGCGCCAACGGGTAGGAGAAACACCCTCCAAATGAGAAAAGACTTTAGAAAAGTAAGAGAGTGACGAGAATCCTGAGAGATAAGCCACGTTTTCGAGTTTTTCCTTGGGATTTTTTCGCATCAGTTCCTTGGCTTTCGACACGCGTAGCCTTGACACCCACTCGCTGAAACTAACACCTTGCGTTTCCTTTAGAAAGCGCAACAGATAGGTATGGTTGGTTCCTACATAGACGGAAAGGCTATCAAGCGTAAGGTTTTGTTCAGTATATTTTTCCCTTGCGACCCAGACCTTCAACTTGCTCTCCATCAAATTGTATACCACGTTGCTGTGTGTTGTTTCCAACTGGTGGTTGATGGCTTCCTCCTGTTTTTCCCATTCCATGTAGGCTTTTTCTATGTCGCCATACGATAGGCTATGGTTTAGAAAACTGATGACAACGAAGAAGTTGAACACCAAAGCGTAGCATTGAAAGAAGAAATTGAACCATATTCCTTCGAATATTGAAATAAATGCCAAAACTCCATATACCACCATGAGCACTATGAGTTTGTATGTCCATACCACAAACCTACGTTTGTCTTCTGCAAAATAATTTGCCATCAATTTTTCGGTATGCAGGTAAAGTTTGCGAAACTTAAAAAGAAAACTAACGATGTATTCGATGAGCAGGAATGATATGTAAGCTGCAATCCCCCACCTTATCTTTTCGAACAATGGCAGCAACGACAAGGCGCATAAAGCTATGACTCCCACCCATCTGATAGCATCCGTCAACAGGCGTTTGCAGGTTAGGTAATGGTGGTCTAAAAGGTTGCACAAGGCGTAATTGAATATGATGTAGAGCAAATAGATGGCGATGATCTCGTTGTAGATATCCAACACATCGGGAGTGGTAAACCTGTCGTCAAAAGTGATGCCCCAATATGTAATGTTCAAGCTCATGACAAGGTAGCCTGCCGCCAAAAGATTCTTTGAGCGACGGTAAGGTTGGTAGATATTGCTGGCTGGTGACTTAAAAAAAAGCAGGAATAGACCGAACATGAGACTTGCCACTCCTATGCACAGCAGAAATTCTCGGTAGAAAAAATGTAATGACATCGTATAATATATATTGTTTGTGACTTTTACTTTGCAAAGATAATGCAAACGAGTGCAATGAAAGCTTGCTTTCTAATTGCCGAATGCAGCTTATCTGCCGCAAAGTTAAGCAAAATATCTGAAAGGATTTATCAAAAATCAAAAAATGTATGTCAAAAATGCAAATTTCTGATAATCAATAGCGAAAATAGTTGTTATTTAACATTTGACTATCATTTTTTGACGTGATGATTTGGATAAAAAGACAAGATTTTAAGATATTACAAGTTTCCAAATGATGATTTTTCTATTTTACAAATATTTTTTGCCAGCGTTGTCTATCTTTGCACCAGGAAAACAAAGTGCTCTTATAGATTTGACTTTTCACATGCGGTGGATGTCATAAAGTTTACAAGGTTTTTTAGTTAAGTATAGTATTATAATTATATTATGTGATTCTTTAGGTGACAGATAATAGTATAAGTATGTTTTCAAGGTATGCAGAACTCGATCGTGATGATTGGGTTCTGTTTTTTCATCCTACGCCCACCTCTCCCCGTGTGAATGCTAAGAATTCTGCATTTGTTAGGCTTCATTTGCCGCACAACAGCTGATGAACGCCTGCACAACAGCTGTTGTGCGACTGCATATCAACTGTTGTGCGACTGCATATCAACTGTTGTGCGATTATAGGAGTTGTATTTCGCAAAAACTTAAGTTAGCTTTATGGCAACTTAATATCATATATAATACATCAAATATCTATAAACTTTTTACGAAAAGCTTGCAGGGAAGTCTTTTTTTTGTACCTTTGCATTTGCTTTTTGATATTAGAAGCTACACCTTAATTATATAGGATGTTATTCGGAGGTGGAAATTAAAAATATGAAGAGAGAATGTATGTTTCATTTAAGTAAGAAAGGCAAGGCTGTCATCGCTATCATGTCGTTCCTGTGGGTTGTCGTACTATGCGGCTGGTATGTATGGACTTGCTACCACATGACTCGAGAAAAATGGATGCATGCCAAGGCTACTGTAGATGTATGCTGTCGTTATGAACTTCGATCCGGCAATAAAACTCTGCTCGATTTGGGCTGTGACACTACGAGGCTCAAAGCTTTCTTTGTCAACAAATGGGACTTGTTGCCCTCCTGCAATGGACTCTTGCTTGCGGAAGACAATACGGAAATACAACGTCGTCGTTATCAAGGAAAGACACCCCAACAGATTTACCATGCACAAATGGACTCGCTGCAGACTGTCTGCAAGAATGCCAAATGGACGCTCCATGAGATGGACTATTACTTCCACTCGCACAATGTGCGCGATGAAGGCTATACCATGATAGCGGAATATGCGGAACGGCAGAAAACTCAACTCGAAAAGGCCAAAAAACTCTTGGATTCGCTGCGCCACGTAGCCGACACCACTTCGCTTCGTGTCGTCCGTCAGTTGTCTTACAGGGCATATCCATACTATCGCTCTTCAAACAACAGTTTCAGCCAGTCATGCCGATTGGAGAAACATGATGCTACAAAGGGCATAATCTACTTTCGCCTCGTCTCTCAATCCCTGCCCGACTCTGCTTCTGCCATCAATCAGCAAAGCGCTTCGTATGGAATAAAAATGGCAGCTGTGCCTTTCGACCAGTCTTTCGTCAATATGATGCTGGCTGATGTCGATTCAGCAGGCATTTATCAAGGAGAGCGGGATTCTTTGTTCCATCCTCATGGCCATGGAGTCTGGATGGGAGACGACGGCTCGCATTATGAAGGGGACTGGCGGCACGGCCATCGGGATGGATTCGGGTTTGGCATCAATCCAGGCAAACCACTCCGTGTGGGTGAATGGAAAAACGACCGCTACCGTGGCGAGCGCCTTGTTTATACCTCTGATAGAATCTATGGCATAGATATTTCCAAGTATCAGCACATTATAGGGAAGAAGAAATACCCCATCTTATGGCAGAAGTTACGGATAAGTCACTTGGGAAGTATCAGCCGTAAAACCGTGAGCGGAAACGTTAGCTACCCTATCAGCTTCGTATATGTCAAGTGCACGGAAGGTGCCTCCCTGCTCAATCCCTATTATCGCAAAGATTATCGAGCAGCAAGGGCAAATGGTTTCAGGGTGGGAAGCTATCATTTCTTCTCGCCCCGTAAGCCAGGGCTTGTGCAGGCTCGCAAGTTTATGAAGCATGCCATGGTGAGGAAGGGTGATTTCCCACCGGTGCTCGACTTGGAACCGACCAAGCAGCAGATACGACAAATGGGCGGATCGAAAGCTATGTTTGTGCAAGTAAGGGCATGGCTGAGATATGTGGAACGCGAGACGGGTACCCGGCCTATACTCTATGTCAGCCAGATGTTCGTGAACCGTTACTTAGGGCAGGCTCCAGACCTGAAGCGTGACTATCGTGTGTGGATAGCCCGCTATGGAGAGTACAAGCCTGATATAAGATTGGTTCTATGGCAGTTGTGCCCTGATGGAAGAGTAACCGGCATTCGTGGACATGTGGACATCAATGTCTTTAATGGCTACCGTGACGCTTATCAGAAATTTCTTCAGAATGAGGTCGTTAAATAATTGTGTTAAAGTTAGTTATCAAAAATAACAATCTATGCTTTTTTTTACTATATTTGCGCAAATTAGGTGAAAGTATAGAGAATGAGACAGCTGAAGATACAGAAAAGCATCACCAACCGCAACAGCGAGGCACTCGACAAGTACCTCGTGGAGATTGGTCGTGCGCCCATGGTTTCCATCGAGGAAGAGATAGAACTTGCTCAGGCCATCAAGAAAGGTGGCCGTGCCGGTGAGCGTGCCAAGAACAAGCTGGTGGAAGCCAACTTGCGCTTTGTGGTGTCTGTGGCCAAGCAATATCAGCATCAAGGACTGACTCTTACCGACCTCATCGACGAGGGCAACATCGGTCTTATCAAGGCAGCAGAGCGTTTTGACGAAACCAGGGGCTTTAAGTTCATCTCTTATGCCGTGTGGTGGATTCGTCAAAGCATCCTGCAAGCCATTGCCGAGCAGAGTCGCATCGTGCGCCTGCCTCTGAACCAGGTTGGCTCGCTCAACAAGGTGAACCATGAGATCAACAAGTTTGAGCAGGAGAATCTCCGACGCCCCAGTGTGGAGGAAATAGCGGATCGCACGGGAGTGGACGAGGAGAAGATTTCTCAGAGCATGGCAGCAAGCGGACACCACGTGAGCATCGACGCTCCTTTTGGAGACGATGACGACAATGCCATGGTGGACGTGATGTCGAGTGGAGACGATAGCCGCACAGACAAACAGGTGGACCACGAGAGTATGGCAATGGAACTGAAGCAGGTTCTTGGGCAGGTGCTCAAGGATCGTGAACGGCAGATTGTATGTGCTTGTTTTGGCATAGGAGAGCCAGAGAAGGGACTTGAGGAAATTGGCGACAAGATGGGACTTACCCGGGAGCGTGTCCGCCAGATTCGCGAAAAGAGCATCTCGAAGCTCAGAGAGTCGGGGTATGTTAAAATCTTGATGAAATACCTTGGGTAGCAGGGCTTCGTTTTATAAGTTTTTATTCATGGCTTTCCTCATGGCATTGCCGTTGGGGGGAAAGGCTAAAGTGAAAGTATCGAATAAAGAGTTTCGCGATTCGGTGCTGGGGTTGGTGTTTACCTATGCCAAGCGCACAGATACCACCGGTCTGTATGGTTCACAGTCGTATACCTATACCAAGATGCAGATGCGCACAAACAAGCGCAACGCCACCTTGATGCTTGTGCCTACCATGTATGCCATCGCTCATGGAGCAGGCCGTCATTTTATCAGCGAATACTATACCAAGATAACTATGCGCAACGAGGAGATTAACGATCAGCGTCTACTCCATATAAGCACAGTGCCCCATCGCCGCGACATCATGTCTTACATTCTTCCTTACGTGACACCCAATGTCTTTGGCGAAAACCTTTTCCAGAACAACATCCTCTCCCCATTCCATCCAGCCAACCGCAGGTTTTATACCTATAGGGTGACAGCCTTGCCGTTTAACAAAGCTCAACTCTATGCCTATCCTAAAATTAAAAATACACAGATGGTGGAAACCAAAGCCGTGGTAAACAGTAAGACTGGAAAAATATACATGGTCGACTTTGATGGCGAATACGACATGACCCGTTTCTTTGTATCCATCGTCATGGGCGACGAGGGCTACCGGTCTCTCCTACCCGACAGATGCAACATGAGAGCCAACTTCAGATTCATGGGCAACAATATAACAGGCATGCTCTGTTCTTACTACAATCTTCCCAAAATGCTCTCCGACACGCTCCAAAATTCTTCCGACACAACTCTCATGGCGCAAGTGCGCCCTGTTCGTCTCAACGAGCAAGAACGTCTCATCTATGAACAATATTTTAAGGAGAAGAACATTCGAGACTCTCTCAGCCGGGCTGACAGTACGAAGAAAAAGCGCAACTTTGCCAAAGATGTGCTTTGGGACATCGTAGGCGACAACCTGGTGAACCGAATACAGCAAGACTTCGGCAATAGGGATCAAGGAAACGTGCGTCTAAGCCCAATCCTCAATCCTTTGTACATGGGATACACCAGACGCAAGGGACTCATCTACAAGTTTGACATCAGAAGTTCGTATACCTTCAACGAGAACATACAGTTGGGTGTGCGATTTAGGGCGGGCTATAGTTTCAAACTCCATCAACTGTACTTCAACATTCCAGCTACCTTCAACTATAACTCCAAGCACGAAGGCTATTTAGAAATGACTTACGGGCAAGGCAACCGCATCAATACCAATGTGATAGCACGAAACATACTGGATATCAAAAAGAATGACGACGAGGAGATTGCGATAGACAAAAATAATTATACCGAGTTCACTGACAGCTATTTCCGTCTTACCAACCACTGGATGTTTTCCCCAAAATGGGGATTTGAGGCAGGAGTGGTAGGGCACCATCGTACTGCACTTCATCCGGAGTTCTACGAATACTATGGCTATCCATCTAAATATCGCTCCGTGGCACCAACCTTGGGATTGATATTGCGACCCTGGGGACCAAAGGGAGTAACCATTACCGCCGATTACGAGCGAAGCGTCAAGGGGTTCATGAGCTCCAACATACCTTACGAACGAATCGAGGCAGATGCCAAGGGAATCTTTTATGCCAGCCAGCGACAGCTATACTCAGCACGACTCGGGGCAGGATTTTATACCATGCGGAGTTCTCATTGGTACTTCATCGATTACTCCAATTTCAACGACAACTACATTCCGGGAGGATGGAATGACGACTGGAGCGGATCGTTTGAATTGTTACCTTCAGAGTGGTATAACTCTTCGGAGTATTATGTGCGCAGCAATTTTACCTACGAGAAGCCAATGATATTTGCGGCCTGGGTTCCCTTGGTAGGAAGATATATAGAGGCGGAACGCTTCTATGTCAATGCATTGTTAGTGGAAAAACTACACCCCTACACCGAATGGGGTTATGGATTCAGCACCCGTCTCGTGTCACTCGGCTTTTTTGCTGGTTTCAAGAATGCCAAGTTTTACGGCTTGGGGTGCAAGTTCAACTTTGAGCTTTTCCGCAATTGGTAGAGAATACAAACGCAAACGCATACATGCTTACATTGTAATATATATATATATATGGACTCACAACTCACTGTTTACAAGGCAAGTGCCGGCTCTGGCAAGACGTTCACACTGGCCCGGGAATACATGACCTTGGTCATTGCCAATCCACAATCGTATAGAACCATTTTGGCTGTGACTTTCACCAATAAAGCCACAGAAGAAATGAAGACGCGCATCCTAAGCCAACTCTATGGTATCGCCCATGGGCTCAGGGAATCGCGCGGCTATCTGGAACAGATACAAAAATCCTTGCCTCATCTCTCGCAGAAGCAAATAGAGAAAAATGCCGCTACGGCGCTCAGCTTGCTCATACACAACTACAACTACTTTCGGGTGGAGACCATCGATACTTTCTTTCAAAGTGTGCTACGCAATCTGGCACGTGAACTCGACCTTACCGCCAACCTCCGCATCAGCCTAAACGACTTTCAGGTGGAGCAACAGGCTGTAGACCAACTCATTGAAAATTTGGGGCCAACAGACCGGCTCCTGTTCTGGATCATGGATTATATCAAATCAAAGATTGCCGATGACAAGAGTTGGAACGTAATCGGTGAAATCAAGAGTTTTGGAGAAAATATCTTCCGCGATTATTACAAGAGTGCCGCCAAGTCGCTCAATGAGGTCATGGAGCAGGAGGACTTTTTCAAGAACTTTACTGCCAAACTTAGGAAGATAAAGCAAGATGCCAAAGAGCATTTTTCCCAGATAGCAGCCACCTTTTTTGGCGCACTCGAAGAGAATGGTCTCTCCGTGTCGGATTTCTCCTATGGAGCCACAGGTGTTTGTGGTTATTTCATCAAATTTAGAGACGGACGTTTCGATGATGAAAAGCTTGTTGGCAAGCGTGTCCTCGCAGCCATGGAGGATGAACGTGCATGGATGAGCGCTGCTGATGCAATGCCAGGCTCGCCCAAGTACGAATTGGTATGCGGCACCCTTGCCCCTCTGCTGCGTTACTCAGAAGAGAAACGCCCGCAATTGTTGAAGCTCTACAAAAGTGCAGACCTTACCCTTCGCAACCTTAGCCAGTTGCGCCTTTTGGGAAGTATAGAGAAGGAAGTCCGCGCACTCAACGAAGAAGCTAACCGCTTTTTGCTCAGCGATACGCAGACACTACTCCACTCCCTTATGCAGGACAGTGACTCACCCTTTATTTTCGAAAAGATAGGTACGCAGTTGGAACACGTCATGATAGACGAGTTTCAGGACACCAGCACCATACAGTGGCAAAACTTCAAGGTGTTGCTCGATGAAACCATGAGCCATCAAGATTCCGGCAACCTCATTGTAGGTGACGTGAAGCAGAGTATCTACCGGTGGCGCTCTGGCGACTGGCGACTACTCAACAACATACAGGATCAGTTTGATGCCAAGCGCCTTGACATAAAAACTTTGGACACCAACTATCGTTCGGAGAGAAATATCATCGACTTCAATAATGCCTTCTTCACCCAGGCTGCAGAATCTGAATACCAGACTCTCAAGGAGAATACGCCCGAAGAGGCAGAACAGCTACGAATGGCCTATTCTGATGTAGTCCAGAAGGTACCTTCCGGTAAACCAGCAACTGGCTTTGTGCAGGTTAAGCTCCTGAACAAGGACGAATGGAAAGAGCGTACCCTGAAGGAAACGTTGGAAACTATCACGCAGCTTATTGAGCTGGGTGCCAAGCCCAGTCAGATAGCTATTCTGGTGAGAACTAACCGCACCATCAAGGACGTGGCAGAATATCTGATGAATAATAAGTGTCCTTGTCCTCTTGTTTCCGACGAGGCCTTTCGCCTGGATGCATCTCAGGCGGTCAATTCACTTGTCACTGCCCTGCGAGTGCTCGCCCATCCCGACGACCCCATATCCAGGGCTACCCTCCAAAAGTTCGCACTCAACTTCATAGGAAGCGATGAAATCGTGGAAAAGATAGAGCGACAGCGTGATGCCTTGTTGCAGAAGCCTATTTTCGACTTGGTGGAACATCTCTTCGTGGAATTGCAACTGGACACGATAGAAGAAATGAAGAGCCAGAGTGCCTATATCTGCGCTTTCTATGATCAGTTGGCGGCCTATTTGCAGGACAACAGTTGCGATATAGATTCCTTTATCAAGGAATGGGACAATACGTTGCACGAGAAAAGCATTCGTAGCGACGTGCTCAATGGCATACGCCTTGTCACTATTCACAAGAGTAAAGGTTTGGAGTTTGATTATGTCATCATTCCTTTCTGCGACTGGCTGTTGGAAACATCGAAAGGCACCTTGTGGTGTACGCCAACCGAGGCTCCTTTCGATGAGATACCATTGGTTCCTGTCGATTTCATCGCCAAACAGATGAAGGGAAGTATCTATGAGAACGATTATCACCACGAGCATCTACAGAACATGGTAGACAACATGAACCTGCTCTATGTGGCTTTCACGCGTGCCAGCCGTGGACTCTTCGTCATTGCCCATCGCGGCAAGGAGTCTTTTCGTAGTTGTCTGATAGAGAAAGTCTTGCCCGATGTGGAAAAAGCTCTTGGCAGTAGTGATGTTCCTGTTCTGCTTTCCAATTTCTCAAACGACGACATATTCTTTGAATATGGTACTCTTTCGGTCGAGGAGGCAGAGACAGTAGATAAGAAAAAGAAGCCATCGGAGAATGTCTTCTGCCAACAAGCCGCAAATGTCAGTGTGCAACTGAAAGTCAATCCAGCTATGCCTCAGTTCCGGCAGAGCAACAAGAGCCGTGACTTCATACAGGGCGACGAGGACGAAGAGCAGCAGAAATACTATATTAAGTTAGGCACGATTCTTCATAGCCTCTTCTCTACCATCCGTACGACAGACGACATAGAGCAGGCACTTCGACAACTTGAATTAGACGGAATGCTCTACGACGAGAACCTCTCGCGCCAACGCTTGGAGACCATGATTCGCAAGCGCTTGCAATCTCAGCGGGTAGCTCATTGGTTCTCGTCTCACTGGACACTCTTTAACGAGTGCTCCATCCTTAGTGTGGAAGACGGCAAGGTGGTGGAACATCGGCCAGACCGAGTGATGAAAGATGAAAGAAAGACCATTGTGGTTGACTTCAAGTTTGGCAAACCCAAGGACGAGCATCACGAGCAGGTGAGACAGTACATGCGGTTGTTGGAAGGCATGGAAGCCGATGAAATCAAAAATAACGGCAATGAAGACGGAAGTTGTACGCAGGTAGAAGGCTACCTGTGGTATGTCTACCCCAACAAGATAGTCAAGGTAGAACCATAACCCCATCCCCCATTAGGACATAACGAATCTATTTCATCAAGATAAAAAATACAGAACATGAAATCTTTCTTGACTTACGTAGCCCAAGACATCTTACAAAAATATGGCAACGACCTGAGCGATATCGCCATCGTATTCCCCAACAAGCGTGCCTCGCTGTTCCTCAACGAACAGTTAGCACGTCTGGTTTCCCGTCCTTTGTGGAGTCCCACCTATATTACCATCAGCGATATGTTTCGGCAGCATACCCCTCTAAAGGTGGGCGACCCCATCAAGTTGGTGTGCGACCTTCACAAATCTTTCATTGAATGCACGGGCATAGAGGAAACCCTCGACCACTTTTATGGCTGGGGACAGTTGCTGATAGCTGATTTCGATGACATAGACAAAAACATGGCGTCTGCCAAGCAACTCTTCGCCAACCTCAGTGATATCCACGAACTCGATGATGTTTCTTATCTGACGGATGAGCAAAAGGAAATTATCAAGAAGTTTTTCAGCAATTTCTCTGACGAACACAACACTGAGCTAAAAAAGCGCTTCCTGCAACTGTGGAGCCATTTCTACGACATCTATACTAACTTTAATCAACGTCTTGAGGCACAGAAGCTTGCCTATGAGGGCGCTTTGTATCGACGTGTGGCGGAAGATGAAACGATTGAGTTCCGACATAAGAAATATCTATTTGTGGGCTTCAACATGATGCAACGTGTTGAGCAGAAGCTGTGCTCACGACTGCAAAAAGATGGAAAAGCCGCTTTCTATTGGGACTTTGACAAATACTATATGAAGGATGGCAACGAGGCTGGATATTACATCCGGCAATTGATGAACTTGTTTGGCAATGAATTGGAATATCTTTCAGATACAGACCTATTTAACTCTTTTTGCTCAAGCAAAGATATTACTTATATGAGTGCTCCTACCGACAATATACAGGCTCGCTATGTACATACCTGGCTCATGCAGAACGAGCGTTACAACCAAGGGAATCGCACGGCAATTGTACTGGCGGACGAGAGCCTGCTGCCTACTGTCATCCACTCATTGCCCAAGGAGGTGGAGAGTGTCAACATCACATTAGGCTATCCCTTGCAACAAACACCGTTCTACAGCTTGATGCAAAAGCTCATCGACCTGCAGGCGTTAGGTTATGACAAAGAAAGAGACTGCTATCGACTTCGCTATGTCAACAATGTGCTTCGCCATCCTTATGCCCAGTACATCTCGCCAGCTCATGCCGAACTCAGCAACGAGCTTCGTAAGCAAAGGATATTCTTTCCTTCCCGCAAATGGCTTTGCTTGAAAGGGGACGAAGGGCTGCAGGTACTATTTGATGAACCATCATCATCCGATGGCAACTTCAACCTATCACTTGCGCAATATCTTCTGGATGTGCTCAAAAACATAGGAACTCATGCCCGTGGGCTTGACGACCCACTCTTTCAGGAGTCGCTTTTTCGCACTTATACCCTTGCCAACCGTCTGCATGAACTCATCCAATCTGGCGACCTGATTGTAGATATCATCACTTTGCAGCACCTCTTGCTACAACTCATGCAGACAACCACCATTCCCTTCCATGGAGAGCCAGCCGAAGGCATACAGATTATGGGAGTTCTCGAAACCCGCAATCTTGATTTCGACCATATCATCGTGCTTTCTGCCAGCGAGGGAAACTTACCTAAGGGTGTCAACGACTCTTCGTTCATACCCTACTCGCTACGCAAGGCCTACGGGCTTACTACGATAGACAATAAGGTGGCTATCTTTTCCTACTATTTCCATAGCATGCTGCAACGAGCTGCCGACATTACCATTACTTACAACAATTCTACCGAAGATGGACATACAGGCGAGATGAGTCGCTTCATGCTGCAACTATTGGTGGAAAGCAAGCACCAGGTGAGAATATCGGCTTTGTCGGCAGGACAGATGCCGCTTCCTCCCGACCAAAAGGAAATAGAGAAGAGTGATGAAATGATAAGAAAACTCATTGAAGGAAAGACGATTTCACCAACATGCCTAAACACTTACTTGAGATGTCAAAAGCGTTTCTACTACCGATATGTTGCGGGATTGAAAGAACCCGAAGAGCAGGAAGATGAAATAGACAATCGCTACTTCGGAATGATTTTCCATCGGGCTGCAGAACTATTCTATCTGCAGTTTGCTTGTCCCGAGGATTTGCTCACCAATTCCAAGGGGGAAGTGCAACTTGTTCGTCCCCTTGTCATCAGCAAGGAAGAAATTGAGTTTGCGCTCAAACACGAAGAAGGTTTGTATCGCTTGGTGGATCAAGCTTTTGCAGAACAGTTTTTTCTTTCTAAACCAGGAGCAAAATTGCCCGATTACAACGGTCTTCAACTTATCAACCGAGAAGTCATAGTCAGCTACCTCAAACAGCTACTTCGTATAGACCAACGGCTTGCGCCCTATACCATCTTAGGTCTTGAAACCCAAGTGCAGCAAACCTTTGAGTTCAACACTCCTATAGGAAAGAAAAACATCACATTGGGCGGTTTCATCGACCGGCTTGATGCCGTGGCAGCTAACGGCAATCCAGGATTGGACAATATAGCCGAGCGCATCCGTGTAATAGACTATAAAACTGGTCGCATGCCATACCGATTCCCTCCTGATGTTGCCACAATCTTCGACCCTGCCAAACTTTCGCTGCATACAGATTATTATCTGCAGGCGTTGCTTTATTCTATCATTGTGAGCAAAGACGCTCGACTCAACAGAGCGAAAGACCCGGTAAGCCCCTGCCTGCTCTTCATTCAGCAGGCAGGAAGCAAGGATTATGACCCGATGCTTCAGTTTGGCCGTGAACCAATCCTGGATGTGGCAGACCATCGACAGGAGTTTGTACAACATCTTGAAGCTCTTGTCAGCGAGATATGCGATCCTCGTCTCCCATTGGCTCCTACACCGGACAAACAGCGTTGCGAGCATTGTCCATTTGCAGCCTTGTGCGAGTAAAACATAGCGAAGAAAAATGTTATTTTAATTGATTTTAGAAAACTCTAACCATCTATATTTGGTCAAGTCTAAAAAAGAATGTACCTTTGCATATGATTGGCTGCACTTGGCAATTTGAAAGCAACTTTCATTACGCTCGTTTGCACCAACTTTGCATTATATAAACCCAAAAGTTAAGGCAATGAAAACAGCAAACAAAGACATCCGCATAGCAGTAGCAGGTACAGGCTATGTGGGACTGAGCATAGCTACGCTGCTGAGCCAGCACCATCAGGTGACGGCTGTTGACGTAATACCCGAAAAGGTGGAACTTATCAATAATCATCAATCTCCCATCCAAGACGACTACATAGAGAAATATTTGGCAGAGAAAGAGTTGCACCTCAAGGCGACCACCAACGCCGAAGAAGGCTACAAGGATGCCGATTTCATCGTGATAGCCACGCCAACCAATTACGACCCGGTGAAAAACTACTTCGATACAACTCATGTGGAGGAAGTTATCGAGTTGGTGATGCGTGTCAATCCAGAGGCTATCATAGTAATAAAAAGTACTATACCTGTGGGTTATACAGAAAATGTACGTAAGAAATATAATTGTGACAATATCATCTTTGCTCCAGAGTTTTTGCGCGAGAGCAAGGCTCTTTACGACAACCTATATCCCAGCCGCATTATCATAGGACGCCCCGAGGGGGACGAACGACTCGACAAGGCAGCCCATACATTCGCTTCCCTCTTGCAGGAAGGAGCCGTCAAGCCCGACATAGATACTTTGTTTATGGGGCTTACCGAGGCAGAAGCCGTCAAGCTCTTTGCCAATACTTACTTGGCTCTGCGTGTGAGCTTCTTCAACGAGTTGGACACCTATGCCGAAATGAAGGGATTGAACACCAAGTCGATTATCGACGGTGTGGGACTCGACCCACGTATTGGCTCTTTCTACAACAATCCTTCGTTTGGCTATGGTGGCTATTGTCTGCCCAAGGACACCAAACAGCTGTTGGCCAACTATGCCGATGTTCCCGAAAATCTTATCCAGGCCATTGTGGAAAGCAACCGCACCCGCAAGGACTTTATAGCCGACCGTGTGCTCAGCAAGGCGGGATATTATTTCTATAAGGACAATAGCAGTTATGACCCACGGAAGGAGCATACCTGCGTCATCGGTGTGTATCGACTCACGATGAAGAGTAATAGCGACAATTTCCGTCAGAGCAGCATTCAGGGTGTCATGAAGCGCATCAAGGCAAAGGGTGCACAGGTGATTGTGTACGAACCCACTCTTGAAGATGGCTCCACCTTTTTTGGCAGCCGAGTTGTCAACAACCTGCAGGAGTTCAAAAAACAAAGCCAGGCCATCATCGCCAACCGATACGATGCGACTTTGAACGACGTGAAGGAGAAGGTCTATACGCGTGATATCTTCAGAAGGGATTAAAAAAAATATCAATACATTCAAAAATATGGCAAAATTAATTATCAATTCCTACGAGGAGTTTGCATCTCACCTAGGTGAGAGATTGGGAGAATCAGAATGGTTGCAGGTAGACCAGGAACGCATCAACAAATTTGCTGACGCTACGCTCGATCCGCAGTGGATTCATGTAGACGTGGAGCGTGCAAAGGTGGAAAGTCCTTATCACAGTACTATCGCTCATGGCTACCTCACCCTTTCCTTGCTGCCTTACATGTGGCAGCAGATAGTAGAAGTGCGCAACATCAAGATGTTGGTAAACTATGGCATGGACAAAATGCGTTTCGGCCAGCCGGTTATCACAGGCTCGCGAATTCGTCTCGTGACAACCCTTCACGATATCCAGAACCTTCGTGGCATCTGCAAGGCGAGCATCAAGTTTGATATCGAGATAGAAGGCCAGCGCAAGCCTGCCCTTTCCGGTATAGCCAGCTTCCTGTATTACTTCAACTAATTTAGCTGCAGAGCATTACTTCCCAAAAAAACAAGAACGACAATGGGAGCAGGAAAATGGATTGGCGGCGTACTCGGATTCATCACTGGTGGGCCGTTGGGAGCTTTGGCCGGCTATGCCTTGGGGTCGCTCTTCGAGCATGGACTTGACGAGGTGAACCGCCAGGACACGGAACGACAGGAAAGAAACAGTAACGAGGGACAACGCAACTCGTTCATGTTCTCGCTTCTTGTCCTCGCCTCTTACATCATGAAAGCCGATGGCAAGGTGATGCATTCCGAAATGGAACTTGTGCGTCGCTTCTTGCGCCAGAACTTCGGTTTAGGAGCCATGACACAGGGCGAGCAGATTCTTTTGAAACTCTTTGAGGAGCAGAAACGTGTGGGCATGTTGCAGTATCGCAGTGTGATACAGGACAGTTGCTGTCAGATTCGCAACAGCATGATCTACGAACAGCGCTTGCAGTTGCTCAACTTCCTGGTTCTGATAGCTCAGGCTGACGGCAACGTTCCAGCCGAGGAACTCGCTGCGTTGAAGGAAATAACCTATCATTTGGGCTTGAGTGCCGATGAGCTTGACCAAATGCTAAACCTTCGCAGCGGAGCTTCTTCGGCCTCGAGTCTCGACGATGCTTATCGTGTGCTTGGCATCTCGCCATCGGCAACCAACGACGAGGTGAAGAGCGCCTATCGCAAGATGGCTCTCAAGCATCACCCCGATAAGGTGGCGGCGCTTGGCGAGGATGTCAGGAAGGCTGCTGAGAAGAAATTCCAGGAAATCAACGATGCAAAGGAACGTATATTCAAGGCTCGTGGGCTGTAGATGGGTTGTAATTGACGGAAAATAAATCGACCTGTACGGTTGAATAAATTTTAGAAAATAACAAAAAAGGTGTTTCATTGGCCATGATCCTATCGGTGGCTTGATGAAACACCCTTATTTTTTTGTTTGGCGAATTAACCAAACAGAATAGCGTTTTGCTTATTAGTCAGCGTCCTCGCCCTTCCTCTTGCGAATTGCACGCTTACGCTTGGGCTTCTCCTCCTCAGGAGTGGTGTTGACTTTGATTCCTGCCAACTCTGGGTCGATGAGAATACGTCCACAATACTCACAGGGAATAATCTTCTTGTGCATCTTGATGTCGAGCTGGCGCTGAGGTGGAATCTTGTTGAAGCAACCACCGCAGGCATCACGCTGCACGTATACAATACCCAAACCGTTGCGGGCACCCTTGCGGATGCGCTTGAAGCTGGCAAGCAGGCGTGGTTCTATTTTCTTTTCCAAGTCGAGAGCCTTTTCTTTCAGGCGTTCTTCCTCGTCACGTGTCTCCGACATGATGTCGTCGAGCTCGGAACGCTTCTCTACCAAACCCTTCTCGCGGTCAGCCTTCTGTTCTTCAGTGTAAGCCAAGTCGGCTTGCTTCTCCTGGACTTTCTGCTGTCCCTCGCGAATCTTCTTTTCGCAAAGTTCTATTTCCAACTGCTGGAACTCTATTTCCTTGCTCAGAGTATCATATTCGCGGTTGTTGCTTACTGTGTCGAGCTGTGACTGGTAACGCTCCAAACTTGCTTGAGCCTCATGAATCTCGCCATTCTTCTGGCTTACTGCGTTCTGAAACTGCTCTATCTCGTTCTTAATCTTTTCGATACGAGTGTTGAGACCAGCAATCTCGTCTTCCAAGTCCTGTACTTCAAGAGGTAATTCACCTCTCAATGCACGCTTCTCGTCAATAGCCGACAAGGTTGTCTGCAGTTGGAAGAGAGTCTTCAATTTCTCTTCTACCGTCAAATCTGTAGGATCTTTCTTTGCCATTGTTGTGATATGTATTTAATGTTTATTGCTTTCTTGCTTAATTAGATGTTGTTTAATTGCCGTATGTCGACAGTCGGATGCATCCATTTTCCTCAATCTGCGCATCTAAAGGTAGATGATTGGATTGGTGTTGATTTCAGAGATGAAGCACTTTACTCCATGGCATTTCCCCTCGATGATGCTCTTGAAGATTTCGCTGGTAAACTGCTCGCTCTGGTAATGGCCTATGACGCAAACCTGAATCTCCTGCTCATGGCCGAAGTATTCATGATAGTGCATTTCCCCTGTGATAAAAGCATCTGCACCAGCATGTATGGCAGCATCGAGGAGGAACGAACCTGCGCCTCCGCAGAGTGCCACTCGCTTGATAGGACGGCGAAGCAGCTGATTGCATTGCACACTCTCTGCCGCGAACTTGTCGCGCAGCAAGAGCACCAGGTCGTCGGCTGCCCATCCTTCTGCCTCTGGCACTTCTCCTATCACACCTTCGCCGCCTTTCACGCCGGCCACTTCTTTCTCGCCAGCAAAGAACTGTGGGTTTTCCAACCCCAACTTCTCTGCTATTTTGAAGTTGACACCTCCCATGGCCGCATCCATATTGGTATGCATGCTCACGATGGCGATGTCGTTCTTGATGGCCTTGCGCACTGTGCGTTGCACATAATTCTCGTCAGATATCCTTGCCAATTTTCGGAATATCAGCGGATGGTGGCTCACGATGAGGTTGCACCCCTTTTCTATCGCTTCTTCCACCACTTGCTCAGTGACGTCAAGACACAATAATGCCCCTGATACTTCCACCGTCTCTGTCAATCCAACTTGCAGGCCGGCATTATCATATCCTTCCTGCAAGGGCAGAGGCGCGTACTGTTCAAGGGCATCTACTACCTTATTAATTTTCATTTGGCTGCAAAGGTAATGATTTCTTGCCAAATATGAATCGCTTGCCTTCAGAGTTTAACTAATTTTATGAGTATCTGCAGGACAATTCGTGCAAAACTGTACTTTTTTTGCTAATTAATTCCGCTAAGTAACAGTTAAAAAATAACTTGGTACACTCTTGTATTACTTTCGTGAAGCAACACCTGGTTAAAAGATAGAGTTCTACGCTCCTCTTTTGCCCCATATTTTCTATAAATCTGCTTGGCATTTTTGTACCAAATTATTTTTTACCATTACTAAATAGCAAAAAAACGAGCAAAAGGATGCCACATTGTAGAATTTTTCGTAATTTTGCACTTGTTTGTTGAATTCGCATAGTGGTTCGGCAAACCATTCAGATACAAAAATAAGAATAAAATGAATCATAGCACCAATATGTATCAGTCATATCCCTGCGATTATTCGCTACCTGCGGAATGGTCTCCACAGAGCGGCATTATGCTCACATGGCCTCACGGAGGAACCGACTGGAAGCCTTATCTACGCCAGATTACCGACACTTATCTGGAATTGTCGGAAATCATCACACGCTACGAGCAGCTGCTTATTGCCACGCCCATAGTGGAGAGTACCCGCGAGATGCTGGCAAGTCGCCTGTCGAAGGAACAAATGAGCCGCGTGCATCTTTACGATATAGACTCCAATGATACTTGGGCGCGCGACCATGGTCCCATCACCTTGGTTTCCAAGAACTGTCACGACGGTTTCGTCGTGCCCATTCATCTGCTCGACTTCCGGTTCAACGGCTGGGGCGAGAAGTTTGCTTGGAAGAAGGACAATGCCATCAATCTGCAACTCTATTACCAAGGGGCTTTTCGGGCAGCTCTCGAGAACCACACAGGCTTTGTTCTTGAAGGCGGAAGCATAGAGAGCGACGGCAAGGGAACTATCTTTACCACGAGTCAGTGCCTCTTGGCTCCTCACCGCAACCAGCCATTCACAAAGATGGATATAGAGAAGCAGTTGCTCAACTATTTCCATGCCAAGCGCATCGTATGGCTCGACCATGGCAATTTGGTGGGTGATGATACCGACGGGCATATCGACACCATCGTGCGCGTGGCACCTCATGACACCTTGCTTTATGTGGGTTGTGACGATGCCTCCGATGAGCAGTATGCTGATTTCCAGGCTTTGGAGGAACAGCTCAAAGGTATTCTTACCTACGAGGGATACCCCTATCGACTGTTGCGCCTGCCTATGCCCGCCCCTATTTACGACGATGGAGACAGGCTTCCTGCTACATATGCCAATTTTCTGATTATCAACGATGCCGTCATTTATCCCACATACGGACAAAAGGAAAAGGATGAGGAAGCCCGCCGACAGATACAATTGGCATTCCCCGACAGGAAGATAATAGGCGTGGACTCGCGCACTATCATCCGTCAGCACGGAAGCATCCATTGTCTCACCATGCAACTGCCCGAAGGAACCATCCGGGAAGACAAACAAGAAAACAGATAAAGATACGCTTTTATATGGGAATGGCATCACGATAAGGACAGCATGAGCAAGTAAAAGCGAAATAGTTATAAATTACACTTCACAACAGATGAAAATAGGAATACTACAACAACACAATACAGCCGATGTGGCTGACAACAAGACACGCCTGGCACAGGGCATCATAGACTTGGCCCATCGTGGAGCCGAACTGATAGTTCTGCAAGAACTGCACAATTCGCTATATTTCTGCCAGATAGAGACCGTAGACAACTTTGGGTTAGCCGAGCCTGTACCTGGCCCTTCCACCGACTTCTATGGCAAGCTGGCAAAGGATTTGAATGTAGTCATCGTAACATCTCTATTCGAGCGCCGTGCCCCCGGACTCTATCATAACACAGCTGTCGTCATAGAGCGTGATGGCACCATAGCAGGCAAATATCGCAAGATGCACATTCCCGACGACCCTGCCTATTACGAGAAGTTCTATTTCACTCCTGGCGACCTTGGCTTCCAGCCCATACAAACCTCGGTGGGTAAGTTGGGAGTATTGGTTTGCTGGGACCAGTGGTATCCCGAAGCAGCCCGACTGATGGCTCTTCAAGGTGCCGAGCTTCTTGTATACCCCACAGCCATAGGCTATGCCAAATATGACACGAAGGAAGAGCAGCAGCGGCAGCGCGAGGCTTGGACCACCGTGATGCGAGGTCATGCTGTAGCCAACGGCCTGCCTGTAGTGGCAGTCAATCGTGTGGGCTTCGAGCCCGACCCCAGCGAGCAGACGGGCGGCATACAGTTCTGGGGCAGCAGCTTTGTGGCCGGTCCGCAGGGCGAGCTCTATTACCAAGCTTGCGACAACGAGGAAGAAAGCCTGGTCGTGGATGTAGACCTTGGGCACAGCGAGGACGTAAGGCGCTGGTGGCCATTCCTCCGCGACCGCCGCATCGACCATTACGGCAACATAACTCGCCGTTTCATCGATTAACGCACAATCATTTATTTTCAGGATAATGCAGAATTTTGAAGTGATGGTGATGCTTTTCACCATGGTCATTTTAGGTTACGTAGCCTGCAAGTTGGGCTATATGGGCGACAAGTTCGACAAAAAGCTGTCTTCTATCGTCGTAGACATCACCTGCCCCCTCTTGGTGCTCTCTTCGGTTATGGGCGAAGAAATGCCCGACCGCACATTGATTCTTCCGCTTGTGGGTGTAGGTTTCCTCACCTACATATTGTTGTTGGTGTTCGGTTTCTGGGTGCCAAGATTCATCTCCAAGAATTACGACGACCAGGGCATGATAGGTTTTTCCCTGATGTTTGCCAACGTAGGTTTCATCGGTTACCCCATTGTGTCGAGCATTTTTGGGCCGAAGGCTGTATTTTATGCCGCCTTGCTCAATGTGCCCAACACCTTTTTCATATTTACGGCAGGCGTCATGCTTGTCAAGGGCGAATACAGCATCCGCCAGTTCAACCCCAAAGTATTGTTCAGTCCGGCTCTCATAGGTGCTTTCATAGCAACCTTGTTGGTGGCTTTTGGCGTTCACACTCCCGAGGTGATAGCCCGTCCTGTTACGATGGTGGGCAACATCACCGTGCCTGCTGCCCTGATGATTATTGGTAGTTCGATGGCGCGTCTCCCCCTTCGCGAAATCATTGGTTCCCGAAAGGTTTATGCCACCTCCTTCCTCCGTCTTGTGATAGTACCCATAACGGTGTATGCTGTCTTCCGCCTGTGTGGAGTCAACACGCTCATCAACGATATCAATACGGTGGTGATAGCCATGCCTGTGGCATCTTTTGGCACGATGTTCTGTATGAAGTATGGCAGAAACCCTTCGCTGATGACCGAGGTGACATTCATCACTACCCTCTTCTCTATCATCACCATCCCCCTCATCACCCTGCTTTTCTCAGCATAGGAAATGAGAGGGTGGCTTCCCATCCCCGGAGCGGGTTCCTGCGGGCGACCTACTTTTAGTTTGGGTGGCTAATCTTATACTTCCTCTACTATTTCGTCCATGGCTTTGCGGTTCTTTGGATTGTGGGGGCAGTCTTCTGCCACATGGCCGACAGGTATTATCACTACAGCCTCGAAGCCTTCTCTCGGGAAGAGTTCCTGCATCTTGTTGCTGTCGTAGGCACATACCCAGCAAGTGCCCAATCCGCGTTCTGTGGCAGCCAGGCAAAGATGCTCGGCAGCTATCGCCACGTCGATGTCGCCATGAGGCTTGTTGTCGTATTTACGCACCCAGTTGTCCTCGTTATTTTTCATGCCGACGATGTATAAGGGAGCCGTCTTGAACCACTCCCTGTCGTAGCACTCCCGGAGTTTGGCCTTTGCTTGCTCGGAGCTTACGATTAGCCATTTCCAGGGCTGACGGTTGCATGCCGAAGGAGCCAGCCTTACGCACTCCATCACATACTCCAAGTCTTCCTTGCTTACAGGCTCAGCCGTAAACTTGCGGGCCGAGAATCGTTCGTTAACCAATGATTTAAAATCTTTCATATTCTTTTCTACTTTAATCAGATTCGTTTGTGGAGAATGGATAAAACTTGTCATTTCCCCGATTTCGCAAATATACAAAATATCCCTCAAAAGCCCAAACTTTTGAGGGATATTAACAGAAAATTCATGCGGAGCAACCGCTTTCCGCTCTGTTTTTCCGAAAGACAGGGGGACTCGGAGCGAATGCTGGAAACGTGGGAGCGAAAGACTGGAAGCACCTGTATTTATCCCATGCCTACAATGAGGTGGCTGAGTCTCCTGCCATGTGCGGAGAGACTATTTTTTACTTATCTTTTTCGAACAGTTTGCCGTGAGAGGCATGTTCTTCTTTCACCTGTTGCGATGCTTCATGTACCATGGATGAATAAAGAAGTTGTAGAGCACCAAGCTGACCGCTAACAAGCCTAAGCACACGTAAGACACCAGGTCTTGAGACGCAGATAGAAAGCCAAACTTCAGAAAGAAGCCCATGCTGATGCCCAGCTCCCATGCCAAGAAGAAGGAACTCTGGCTCGTGCCACGCTGACAGTGTTTTGCCAACTTGAGGTAGAAGAGAAGAAAACGACTTCCTATGATACCAAAGGCGAAGCCTATCATCGCTGGCTGCATGTATTCGAGCGCCCTTTCCTGATGGGTGAACTCCATCAGTACTGCCGCAGCCAGCACGATGAGCCCAGTGAGAACCTCGCTCTTCAACTCGGCATCGGCAAAGACAAAGCGCTCTGCCAATACAGCCGTGGCCAATCCTGCCAGCAACATGACATAGTATGTCGTGCTGTGAAGCTGAGCCAGCAGCACGCCAACCACCATCATGATGAGCACCAGGTTGGCGAAAAGCGGCAATCCCTGTGGCAGGAAAAAACGGTCGAGGCTGAACAAAGGCATCTTCTCGGAAGGAGCCTTGAACGGAAAGCGCACCGTCGTAATGAGCGCAAAGGACGCAAGAGCCAGCAACCCGGAGAGCACGGGGATGTAGCGATAGCCCCAACTGCCGTACACAAAGAGCGCAGCCAAAGGACCCACGGCCAAAGCCAGCCGGCCAAACCACGCCATGATGTGATTGGCTGCCGTGCGCTGAAACGACTCGCAGATGTCTATTGCCAACGTGCTGCCCAGAACCATTGCCGCCAAGCCTAAGGAGGCACCAGTGGCAAAGCGTACCAGAAGCAGCAAGCGGAACTCCATCTCCACGCCCAGCACAAACTCCACGTAGTAGGCCAAGCCCATGCAGAGCGCCAAGCCCAAGATGGCATACTGGCAAACGTGGTTGCGGCGATAGCGCTGCACATAATAAGAGCAGAATCCGCCAAGGGCAAAGAGCCCTGCTCCGTAAATGCCCATTACCAATCCCGTCTGCATCCCGTCCAGTCCTCTGCCCAACAGATAGAAAGGCAAGGTGGGCAGCAGGGCATAAACCGACATCATGAGCAGCAGATTGGCGAGAGCCAGCATCCAGAACTCACGATGCCACAACTTTAGATGAACCGGCGTATTCTGTGTGTCCATACCTGTTTTTTTAGTAAGATTCTTCTGCGGAAGGATAGTCCCCAGTCTTCACGGCATCTACAAACGCCTGCACGCCCTTGGTCATCTCCTCGCCCACCTGGGCAAAATGGCGCAGGAACTTTGGCTTGAAGCCCTGGGTCATTCCCAAGGCATCGGCATAAACCAATACCTGTCCGTCGCATCCAGCGCCGGCACCGATTCCTATGGTTACGGCCTTTACCTGACGCGACACCTCGGCGGCCAACTTGGCGGGCACCTTCTCCAGCACGATGGCAAAACAGCCTGCCTTGTCCAGGGCAATGGCATCGTTGACAAGTTTCTCGGCCTCGGCTTCCTCCTTGGCACGAATGCCATAACCGCCAAACTTGTTCACGCTCTGCGGGGTGAGTCCCAAGTGGCCGTGAACAGGAATACCTGCGTCGATAAGCGACTTCACTGTGTCGACAATCTCGATGCCTCCCTCCAACTTTAAAGCATCCACCCCTGTCTCCTTCATCATTCTGCAGGCATTGCGCAGCGCGTCTTTGCGGCTTGTCTGATAACTGCCAAAGGGCATGTCGCACACCACGAGGGCGTGGTTCACGGCGCGGTTCACGCTGCGAGCATGATAAATCATCTGGTCTATGGTGATAGGCAGTGTGTTGGCGTTGCCCGCCATCACGTTCGATGCGGAGTCGCCTATCAATATGCTGTCGATTCCTGCCGAATCAATAATGCCTGCGGTAGTGAAATCGTAAGCTGTAAGCATAGTAACTTTCTCGCCAGCCTGCTTCATTTCAGCAAAGGTCTTGGTGGTGATTTTCTTCTTGTCAGTCGATAAATATCCCATTTTTCTCTTGTCTGTTTTTGAAATCGGGTGCAAAGTTACGGCTATTTGGGCACAATACAAAGAAAAATGCCTTTTTTTTCACTTTTTGCCCCTCTCGCTCACCACCTTGCGCAGGTCTTCATAGCCAAAGCCTTGGTAATCCTTGATTACATAGTCGGCAAGGGGGGCTATGGCTTCGGCGGAATTGGTGGTGGCAAGGCCGAGGGTGAAGGCTCCCGACGCTCTCACGGCCCGCAGTCCGTTGAAACTGTCTTCGAGCCCTACGCACTCTTCGGGCTTGGCGCCAAAGCAGGCTGCTCCCTTGAGGTAACAGTCAGGGTCGGGCTTGCTGCGCGCGAAGTCTTCGCTGGTGAGCACGCGGTCGAAGTATGCCTCCAGCTCCGGATGCTGCCCGTACACGCTGCGCATCTTCGCCATGTTGCTGCTGGTTACCACAGCACATTTCACACCGTGCTCGCGCAGCGAGGCAACAAAAGCCTCGAAGCCTTTGATATACTCGTACTTCATGTGCAGTTCGAACGCATCGAGCCTGCGAGTGATGCGGGCCTGCTCGGCCTCCACGCCCTGAAAATCCTTCACGTGGGCGAAGACGGCCTCGTTAGAGAAATACTTGTCGTAAATCTGTACCAACGTCTGTCCCTTGATGCGAAGGGCGAAGTCGGGTGTCTCGGGATGATATTCCTTGCCTATCATGCCCCAGAACACGGAGTATTGGCTCTCTGTATCGAGCACCACTCCGTCGAGATCAAACAATGCTGCTTTTATCATACTTTCTATAATGTCTGGTAATTTTATCTGATAACTTATTATGATGTTTGTTCCTTATGGCTTATTTTCACTTCATACCGATATTTTCCATCAGTTTTCCTTTTTTGAAGTTGCAAAGTTACCAAAAATCTTTGGGATAATCTTATCTATGGCTGTGAAAAAACAATAAAGTTGACTCAAAATAATTGTCGTTCGTGATATTTTTTTGTATTTTTGCCAAGAATTTATCGATAGAAAGGATCAGTAACTTCTGAAAAAGGAGTAAAAAAGCATGAAATGAACATGAAAATGAAAGCAAACAACAAGATAAGAACTCTCATGGGGCTGCTCGTGGGGATTTTCGTACTCTCTACGTTGGCCATAGCCAAACAGGGCTCGTGGATGGGATGGAAAATAGGAAAGCAACAGTCCCGCCAGACAGCTACCGTCGGTAATGTGCGAACGCTTCAGGACGGAACCTTGGTGGTAAACACCACCCACTTGGCTTCCGACGTCACGGGCTATGCTGGTAAGACACCCCTCGAGATAAGCGTCAAGGACGGCCGGATTGTCGCTGTCAAAGTGTTGCCCAATGAAGAAACAGAAGAATTCTTCGGGCATGCTTCCACGCTCTTGCGACAGTACGAGGGAAAGAGCCTCGACGAGGCAGCGAACATGAAAGTGGATGCCGTGTCGGGTGCCACTTTCTCGTCCAGGGCGCTCATAGCCAACATGCAGCGAGGATTGGCCTATGCTCGGAAAGCACAGCCGCAGGCTCCCGCCGACTCCTTCGACTGCTCGACCAAAAACATAGCGGGCATCGTCGTAGTGCTGATGGCGGCCATCCTGCCCCTCTTCGTCAAGAACCGAAGATACCATCTCCTGCAGATGGTGCTCAATGTGGTGGTCTTAGGATTCTGGTGCGGCACGTTTCTCTCCTACACATCCCTCATTGGCTTCGCAGCCCAGGGCGTACATCTCACCGCGGTGGCCATCGCAGCCGTCATGCTCGTTACGGCTTTCATCTATCCCCTCTTGGGCAAGAAATCGTACTACTGCACCCACGTTTGTCCTTTCGGCGCACTCCAGGCGCTCACGGGCAAGGCGTGCCGTTACAAGCTTCGCTTCTCGCCCAAGACGCTTCGCGGACTCAACCAGTTTCGCCGCATCCTCTGGGCTGTCCTGATGTTGCTCGTATGGACCGGCTTGTGGAGCAAATGGACCGACTATGAGCCTTTCTCGGCATTCATCTTCCAGTCTGCATCTTGGATAGTACTGCTGTTGGCTGCCGTCATCCTGCTCGTCTCCTCTGTCATCACAAGGCCTTATTGCCGTTTCGTCTGCCCCATGGGAACTCTATTCCGTCTCTGCCAGGGGCAAAAATAACTCCCCAAATAAAGGGTGGCACAACTTTTGCAATACCATCAATCATCAACAAAACAAACCAAAATGGTAAATAGAAACAATAATAAAGAAGACTTTAACGACGAGATAGATTTCGACCTCAAGCACCAGGGAGCGAAAACCCTAAGAAACGACGAAGAATACTCGTTCCCCGACGACGAGGACGGACTCTTTTCCAACAGCAACGACGACGACGATGTTCGCGACAACTCCAGTAAGAACGGAGCATCCGCCAGTCGCTCGGTCGATGCCAAGAAGAAGTCGAAGACACCCATCATCGACCATTTCAGCCACGACCTTACACAAGCTGCTTCCGAGGGAAAGCTCGACCCTGTGGTGGGACGCAGCAAGGAAATCATGCGGGTGATAGAAATCTTGGGGCGCCGAAAGAAGAACAACCCTATATTAATAGGTGAGCCTGGCGTGGGCAAGAGCGCCATAGTGGAAGGACTGGCCCAGCTCATCGATAAGCAACAGGTTTCAGGGCTACTCTTCAACAAGCGTGTGGTGGAACTCGACATGACCGCCATAGTGGCGGGAACCAAGTATCGCGGACAGTTTGAAGACCGCATCAAGGGACTCATAAGCGAACTGGAGGAATCGCCCGACATCATCGTCTTCATCGACGAGATACACACCATCGTGGGAGCTGGCAACGCACAGGGAAGCATGGATGCCGCCAACATCCTGAAGCCCGCATTGGCAAGGGGCGTGATACAATGCATCGGCGCCACCACCCTCAGCGAATATCGCAACACCATAGAGAAAGACGGGGCCCTGGAGCGGCGCTTCCAGAAAGTCATCGTAGAGCCAACCTCTGCCGAGGAGACCCTGCAGATACTCCACAACGTGAAGGAACGTTACGAGGAGCACCACAATGTGACCTACAGCGACGAGGCTTTGCAGGCCTGCGTCAAATTGGCAGACAGATACGTGACCGACCGTTTCTTCCCCGACAAGGCCATCGACATCATCGACGAGGTGGGCTCACACATCCATCACAGCCACGTCTCCGTACCCCAGCCCATCCTCAACCTGCAGGAAGAAATCGTCAGGGTGAAGGGCAACAAGCAGAAAGCCGTGGCCAACCAGAACTTTGAGCTGGCGGCAAGCTATCGCGACCAGCAGGCACAGATGGAGAACCGTCTGGAGAGCATGAAGCTGATGTGGGAGCGCGGCGAAGGTGAGGAACGTCTGCCTGTGGAGGAAATCGACGTGGCACAGGTGGTGAGCCGCATGACGGGTGTACCCGTAGAACGCATGGAGGAGGCAGAGAGCAATCGTCTGCGCAAGATGGGAGCCGCCCTCAAGAGCGCGGTTGTCGCCCAGGACAAAGCCATCGACACCATGGTGAAAGCCATTCAGCGCAACCGTGTGGGCCTGAAGGAGCCCAACCATCCCATTGGCGCCTTCATGTTCTTGGGTCCTACGGGAGTGGGAAAGACCTATCTGGCTAAGAAGTTGGCGGAACAGATGTTTGGCACAGCAGATGCCTTGATACGAGTGGACATGAGCGAGTACTCGGAGAGTTTCAACACCTCCCGACTGGTAGGCGCGCCTCCGGGATACGTGGGCTACGAGGAAGGCGGACAACTCACCGAGAAAGTAAGGCGCAAACCTTATTCCATCGTGCTGCTCGACGAGATAGAGAAAGCCAACGACAAGGTGTTCAACCTCCTTCTGCAGGTATTGGACGAAGGTAGGCTCACCGACGGCAACGGACGGCTCGTCGACTTCCGCAACACCATCATCATCATGACCTCCAATACCGGAACCCGCCAGCTCAAGGAGTTTGGCCGTGGCGTGGGCTTCAATGCGGGCAGTGCCCGTGGCAACCTGCTCGACGAGAAGGACAAGGAGTATGCGCGCAGCATCATACAGAAGAGCCTGAGCAAGCAGTTCTCGCCCGAGTTCCTCAACCGCCTCGACGAAATCATCACCTTCGACCAATTGGGGCTCGACTCCATCAAGCAGATTGTCGACATTGAGCTGAAGTCGCTCTTCAAGCGCGTGGAAGACATGGGCTATCACATACGAATCACCGACAAGGCGAAAGAGTTTGTTGCCACCAAGGGCTACGACGTGCAGCTTGGTGCCCGTCCCTTGAAGCGTGCCATCCAGACCTACATAGAAGACGGAGTGTGCGAGCTGTTGCTGGGCAATTCGCTGGCTGCGGGCGACACCATCGTCATCGGCAAGAACGCCAACAAGGACGAGCTTACCTTCTCCACGCAAAGTTAATATAGGTTAATGAGTCGAAACTATTTCATAGGTTTAAAATATTTCATTACCTTTGCAGACGGTTTCTGAAAAGCAGGCCATGATGGCTCAGTTGGTAGAGCAACGCATTCGTAATGCGTGGGTCGCGGGTTCGAGTCCCGCTCGTGGCTCTTTCAACCTGCGAGATTAGCACATCGGTAGTGCGCGGGCTTCCCAAGCCTGAAAGGCGGGTTCGACTCCCGTATCTCGCTCAAATGTATAAGGCGTTGAAAATCAATTACTTACGATTTTCAACGCCTTCTTTTTTTCATAAACACACCCGCTTCCTAATAGCCTATTCTCCTGGTCGATGCTCAAGATTTGTCGAGAGACAGGGAGCGGTTTCCCGGAGCGAACGCGGGAAACCTGGGAGCGAAACAGAGATTTCTCGGAGCGAACGTGGGAAACCTGGGAGCGAAACAGAGATTTCTCGGAGCGAACGTGGGAAACTTGGGA
>ERZ808240.956-NODE-956-length-36701-cov-4.248240_pt1 | contig 36701 bp, 27 predicted proteins | sample MGYA00521084_ERZ808240 | MGnify/ENA primary metagenome ERZ808240 (study PRJEB31516, sample SAMN03275571) | gut metagenome | biome: mammalia-associated habitat; material: feces | host: Papio cynocephalus | place: Kenya | collected 2012-08-06 ... | reverse complement strand
AAGGCTCAGATCACCCGGTGTTGCCGTTAAGGTCGGTGTTACCAGACCTTCTTCGATACGCTTCACGGTACTTCTTCTGCCCCGGACCAGATCGCCAAACCGCTGCACGATCACACCACCGCCCAGCATATTTGATAATCTTGCAATACTCTCACCATATCCATTACTATCTTTAAACGGTTCTGAGAAATGCTTGGAAACCAGAAGTGCAAAGTTCGTGTTCTCTGTCTTTTTCTCGTCACCCTCATAACTGTGTCCGTTTACAGTGATGATACCATTTGTATTCTCATTTACCACGATTCCATTTGGATTCATACAGAAAGTTCTGACATTATCTTCGAATTTCTCTGTACGGTATACGATCTTGCTTTCGTATAATTCATCAGTCAGATGTGAGAAGATAACCGCCGGAAGCTCCACACGGACTCCGATATCGACACGATTGGATTTTGTAGGGATCTCAAGTTCCTTACATACCTTTTCCATCCATTTGCTTCCGCTTCGTCCAACGGATACGATACATTTCTCACAGTCAAATTCACCTTTGCCACAGATGATACGATAGCCGCCATCAATAATCTGCACCGTATCAACCGGTGTATCAAAATAGAAATCCATATGATCCTTCATCCGGTCATACAGATTCTGAAGAACAACATAGTTGATATCTGTTCCCAGATGACGAACGGACGCATCTAAAAGCTTCAGCTTGTTCTGAAGACAGAGCTTCTTGAACTTCGTTCCGGCGGTTGAATAAAGCTTTGTTCCTTCGCCACCATTTTCCATGTTGATCTCATCCACATACTTCATCAGATCAACAGCCTTCTGCTTGCCGATATATTCATACAGTGTTCCACCGAAATCATTTGTAATATTGTATTTTCCATCTGAGAATGCACCGGCTCCACCAAATCCACACATGATCGAACAATGCTTACAGTTAATACAATTCTTGATCTTATTGCCATCGATCGGGCATTTTCAATTTTTTAAAGTATATCCTTCTTCAAATACAGCGATCTTACATTCCGGTTTCTTCTTCATCAGTTCATATGCCGCAAAGATTCCTCCAGGGCCTGCACCGATAATAATCACATCATACTTCATACTCAACTTTACCTTTCATTTATCAGACAAGCTGATTCCGGAATTCATCTTTTAATTCCGATAAGATCGTATCCATACGCCTGTCGTAATCTTCGATATGCCCATGTAACCGGTTATAAACAGCTTTCTGGACTTTATTATAGATCGGAAGCTCCCGCACATCTTCCTTGGAATCTCCGACCTCGCTCATCAGATCCTCTAAGAAATTCGCAGGAAGTCCACGCTTCCTGATCTCTTTTTCAAGTGTCGCAGTATCGACCGTAACTGCCAGCACACAGAAATATTCGATCAAAGATTCCTCATTCTTATTCAATGAGTATGCCTTAATAAAACAGCTCTTTGCTTCATCAAGCTGAAGATTTCCAGCCAATGCAACTGCTTTATTATGATATACATTTCCGAGAAATTCATCCTCCTGTTTTTCTTTTTTCAGATAGCAGATGATCTCATCATAGATCGCTCCTGCTTTGATATAATGCTTATACCTGAGATATCCATCCGCCCGCAGCTTCTCGATCTCGTATGGCTTTAACGTACGGAGTTTCTGACACTCTGCCATAAACTGCCGGACTTCTTCACTGCTGTAATATCCGCCATACACAAGGATCTCCACCATGATGTCCTGAACAAATGCATGTTTCTCAAGTAAGGCATCGATCTTATCTGCAAGTTCTGCCAGATCAAGCTCTCTCCTGATCCATGCTGACAATTTTGCCGATAAATCTTCTTCCCCAACCAGCACCATATTATTATACAGGTAGTAACACAATTCCTCATAGGAATATACGGAAACCTTAGTATTCAGAAACGTATATGGATTCTGTGCAGTTTTTGTATTGCATACAATTATTTTTCCCATTTCAGGTCAAATTCCTTCCTATATATCTTGTTTGTGGTCGGGAACATCGTTCCAAATCCTTCATCCCGAATAACAACTGCTCCCTTTTCTGCACTGTAGAATTCCACTTCCAGTGAAATCTTGGTTGTCTTCGGCGGGCGCTTCGGCAGTCCGTGGATCTCGATATGTTCCTTATCATAATCTCCGGTCAGTATGTTACGATAGATCAGTTCCACCTGATTTGATTCATCCGGGAAGATATATAATTTCCCCTTTGTATGGAACCATTCCTGTCCTCCTCTGGTGATCGGAACAAATGTCTTGCTGTCATCATTTAAGCTGATTCCGATATCAAATCCAACGGTATATTCCGACCGGATCAGATAACGGTCAAGCACCTTACTGTGCCGGTCGCCAAATGCCCGATAGCAGGCTCCCTTTGTATATATATTCTGACCGACAAATACCCGTCTTCCCTGACAGAGGATCGTCGCCGACTCCTTCAGCCAGTTATCCGCAAAACCAATTCCTGTCAGGAATACCGATGACACATAAGTCTCTGCCAGCAATTCCTCACAGATCGCCGCGAACTGTTCATCCAGTTCCTCATCATCCTTCTTAAATGCCGAAAATGTCAGACGGTCTTTCAGGTTCTGATGAAAAACATCTACGATCTCCGGTGATTTGTTATGTGTAATATCGAACCTGTAATAATCAAGCCCGCTGCTGTTAAAATCAAACAATACCACACTGTTATTTCTTAATGACTCCGGCTGATTAAAGATGTAATAAATGCCACTGTCTATATGGCTTGTGATCTCAAACTGCTCGTCTGTCAGATGAAGTGCTCTCTGTAACTCCTGCACTGCCTTAATGATATGAATATCGGCATCCGCGATCGTTACCACCAGACGTTTGATCTCATGGCTTTCAAACTGTTTTGTAAATTCCCGGATATGAAGCAGCAGCATTTTGACCAGAAGATCTTTTGCTTTATAGCTTGTTCCACAGATCTCCGTGCTCTCATCTATGATCGTCTTCTGATAAACACGGTCAACCACCACACCATCTTCCTTGAACCGTTTCCCGGCAGCTACCGCTCCGACACTCCAGCCGGTTTCATCCTTTGCACCGGTTCCGTCTTTATATTTATCTGTATAAAACATAATATTTGGAAGCAGATAGGTATCTTTGGAATCACTGTGACAGATTGATTCCGGTACTCCTTCATCTAGCTTATAATAACTTAACTGTGTATACTCCGGGCTCAGATCCAATCCCAGATATAATGGATGTTCCGTCATGTTATCTCCTCCTGTTCCTGCTGTCTTATAACAGTATCAGATTCTCCTCAAAGAAATGGGTGTTGTTCAGATAAGTATCCATAGCCTGGATCAGTTCCTGATCATTTCTCGTTTCCTGACTGATCAGCATACTGTTGATCAGCTCAAATCGATTACTGTTCTTCTTATGACATGTCGTATTCTTTAAAATATCACTCTCAACGATGGATGAATTACCGCTCTCTGCACCATCAATGGAATATAACAGCGTCTCTCCGTGGAATACAACAAATTCCTTGATATAGATTCCCGGTATGATCTCATTCATGCGTTCTGATTTGTAATGCGCCATACTGCTGCTTTCCTGTCCGAAGCTGTAGCTTACCCAGATCTGTCTGCCGCTCTCGCCCTTAAAGATCAGATAAGTCTTGAACTTCATATCATCCGGCAGTGTTACAAAGGATGCAAATTCTTTAAAGAATGGCAGGATCTTGCTGCTGTCTATAAAATGACGGACCGTATTTCGGATCCATTCCTTCTGTTCTGCTGAAAAACGTCCACCGCAGCCTGCAAAATAAGAAAGCAGTGCCATCTCTGAAATCTCATCTGTGATGTTCTTCTTTGCCACCTCTTTATACAGGCACTCCATGATATCAGCAGGGATCTTCAGATCCTTGATGATATACTGATATGCACAGAACCGTAAAAATGCTTTGACCACCATACCTCGGCTTCTGCCTGAGTAATAAAGTGCAAAAATATCAAAGATAGCCTCTGTATAGGCATTTGCAAACATCATCTGTGCCAGAATATTCTCTGCAAGCATATCAATATCACGATAATTCGTGTTAACTGCTTTAAACAGCTCTGCCATTTCCTCTAATGATCCATTATAGTTATTGATCAGGAACGCCAGAACCTTCTGTGTCGCATATCCTCTCCGGTACAGATATACACAGATAGATAATAACGTCCGGTCACCATCATACCGCTTATCGGATATTCCGAATTCCGCAATCCGGATCAGTTCATCCACATCCACATCTACATATCCGAATCGATGGATTCCCTCAAATGCCTGTTCATACATCCGCAGAGAAATGTAATATGTAATGATTCGGGAAGCATCCTCTACTTCCACATAATTCAGATCAATCCGTGACAAATATTTATATAAGATGTCTGCATCATAATTCTCATGATAATACTCAACCATGTGGCGAAGTGCTCTCTGCCTAACCAGATAACTGATGTTCGGACAGTTAGAGATATCCCGTGCCAGATTGATCTCTGATGCATCCTTATAAGAAAAATTATCTATATCGTTATATTCAAATAATAACAGTCGGTAGTCCTTTGGATTGTACTCTTTACAGATATCCAGATAATTCTCTTCTCCGACAACCGGATCAAGCCGGTATGGTACGGTATTGATATATCTGCATCCCCGGCTGTCAAGCAGAGTAATGATCGCTGATTCTGACACGATCTCTACATAAGCCTCTCCGTCAACCACATCTACCTGTTCGCTCTTTTCCAGTTCTTCATGTGTTACAATCACTGATACGATATTCTTGTTCCGGCAGGTCAGTTTCTGCTTAAAAATAATGTTGATCAGTTTCGATGCAAATTCCGGCTTCACATTCTCCGGCTCCAGAAATTCTTCATAGATTACTGTCAGATCATCACTCACTTCACCATCGATGATCTTCTTCTCCATGAAGTTCTCGATCGCAGGGATGTACTCATGGAACACATTCATGTTCTGTGCCTTATTCATGATCACATTTGCATAGAGGTATGCCAGTTCTTCATCATTTAGCGTATTCTTATAATTGAAATAACGGAGAATTGATTCCGGTATCGGCTGATACGTCTTCTTATCCATACTCTTTAAGAAGCCCTCATACAGACCAACATATTTAATTCCTGCATTTGCAGCATCCTGATAATATACATGATACTCTTTATCACATTTTTTGAACCGAAGAAGGATTTCACATATCGTATCCAGCGTCATGCGGTCATGCTTTGCTGCATAGATATTCTCCAGCATCTTAAATGCGTGAATATCAAAAAGCTTCATTCTTGCAGCTGTCTTTACAAATTCCATGATGACATCTTCAGATACAAATTCATGCCGCATGCCCCAGCGGATAGCAGAGATCTCAAGCGGCGCGATCCGTTTCATCATAAGCGGCTGCTTATTGAACATATCACATATTTCAAAGTAAATAACCGGACTGTTGACACCCTCATTATATAATTTCTGGATATCCTCATAGAGGTTCCATTTGTCTTCCGTATAGCTATAGTCCACAAATAACAGCAACCAGAAATAGAACAGCTTGTTCTTCTCCTTTTCCAGTCGTCCTCGGACAAGTCTTGCTGTGCTGTCGATCATGGTCTTATCCTTGGTCAGAAGTGCTTTCAGATAACTGTAATAGCACTTCTCCATGCTTCCTGCCTCGTTCAGATCCGCATCTGCATCGATACGGACAAATTCCTGTTTTACATATTCCGTCTTACCCTCTAATAGCTTCATATGAAGCAATCCCAGACGGTAGATGTTATCCTCCGGTCTGTATTTGATCAGTGTTTCAAGCGCCTCTGTCGAACGTTTCGTGTAATCAGCAAGTGACATCTTATCCGTACGGAAATCGATGTATGCTTTTGCCAGAGCCTCATGTCCTTTCTTGATCATGAAATTCACATGGCGGTTCTTCGGCTCGGTTCTCTGAACCTCCGGTTTCTTGATGCTGACTTTCACGCTGATATTCTGCAGGGTATTATTAAAATGGATATAACCTGCTGACACACCTTCCGGGATCTTCGTCGGATCGATCAGGAAGTTCAGCTCATAATTATTTCCGGTGAAATCCTGACCTGTGATCCGGGTTGCTTCCGGAATCAGGAAATCGCTGTCTGATGTAATATAGGTATGGGTATAACCCCAGGTATTCTTATTTACGGAGATTGTTGCACGAACCAGCTCGTCCGGCATCTCGATCAATAACTCACGCTGCTTTGCCGTCAGAGTGAGCACACGTTTCTTATGGGTATATACAAGGAATTCTTCCATCGCCTGATTGATGGATAACGACTTCTTCAGGCTCTCATAGACACCTTTTATGATCGCATCGTCCCCTAAAAAGGTACGCACGAATTCCGGGCTGTCAAAGATCCGGACTGCTACATCCCAATGCTCCTCTGCAAAGGTCGCGAACTGGAACAGATCCTCAATCCGCTTGTCTTCTACCAGAACATAAGGCGGTACGACTTCCACGCTATATGGTATCTTATATTCTCCACCATCCGTTATGATGTTGATGTGGCCCTTGAAACTCTTTCCTTCTTCAATTCCACGGGCATCAAAAGAAAAGGCAACCGTATTCCGTCTGCCAACAAATGTATGACTCTTGAAATCGAACAGGTATCTGCTGTCATATACCATCAACTTGATCGGCACATCATTCTTTGATACTACCTTAAAGGTACCCTGAAATATGGAGCCGGCTTCCACAGCCAGTTCCAGCTTTGCAATGGAAATATCAACATCCGGTCTTTCTACATTGAATTCTCCTCTGGCGTACTGTTCTACGATCCCTTTCATCTGATTCTCCTTGCTTTCGTAATCATTTTATTAAAACTCATGTATTTTTCTTGTAATTAAATCCCTGAATCTGTATAATTATATAAAAACATATATTTTGATTATAGCAAAATAAATAGTTTTTTGAAACATTTATATGGAAAAAGAGGAATTTTTTATGGGAAAAAGTACGTCACATCTTTCTGGAAGCAATCTGCTTTCCCAGAATGAATCTGTAAGATTTGACCTGAACATGAATCCGCTCGGGGTTCCGGATTCTGTCAAAAATGTCATTCTTAACAGCATCGAAGATCTGAAGCGTTACCCGGATGGCATATATACAAGATTAAAAGAAAGTATCGCAGGCTATTCAGGTGCGGATCCGGATGATATCATCGTGGGAAGCTGCTCATACGAATTCATCAAACTCCTGATCGAATTCACCAGTCCAAAGCATGCTGTTCTTCTTTCACCGGGAGCACAGAACTATGAGAAGATCCTGAAAATGAACGGCTGCGATATCACATACTATCAGTTATCCGAAGAAGAAAACTATGAACTGGATATTGCGGATTTCATCTCTACATTAAATGAGTCCATTGATATGGTGTTTATTTCCAATCCTAACGGAACAACATCACAGGTCATCGATCGTGAATCTCTGGAATTTATTGCAAAGATCTGTGCAGGAAATGATATTGCACTGGTCGTAGATGAAGAGTATATGGATTTTGTACAGGATATAGATGACTGTACTGCCATTCCGCTCGTCAAGGAATATGACAATATCTATATATTGCGAAATACAAGTAAGTTTTTTGCAGTACCCGGATTACGGTTAGCTTATACGATTACATCCAATCCGGTATTTAAAAAAACAATGTCAATCACGGGATTTCCTTATGCGATCAATACACTTGCAGAGGCAGCCGGCATTGATATGTTCAAAGACGCTTCCTACATAAGCAAAACCAAAACAATGATGACAACTGAACGGAATCTGGTCTATTCTGCACTTACAAGTCGCAAAACGATCAAGCTCTATAAGCCGGATGCGAATTTTATCCTGATTAAATTACTAAAAAAGGATATTACTGCTCAGCAGGTTGTAGAGCACTGTCAAAGCAAGGGTTTGTATATCAGAAGCTGTGCCGATATCACAGGACTGGATAATTCATATATCCGCTTCTGTTTCATGAATCCGAGACAGAATGATCTGGTCGTAAATACAATTTTAGAGATCGTATAACAACTATATATGTTATTTAAATGAAAGGGTGGTACATACATATGAAACATGAATCAATGAAATTAACATCTTCTTACAACAATCAGTTATACATCAAAGTGATGAACGGTCACTTTGCTACAAACCATTCTCATATCAATCAGTATATTGATATGACAACTTTGAAGGTCAGAGGCACTATGGCTGCTGCCGCTGCCAAATCCATGGGAACTGAATATGTGGCATCAACCATCGTTGATACGATCGTCTGCATGGATGGTACGGAAGTAATCGGTGCTTATCTGGCAGAAACCTTAAGCCAGAACGGTATCACTTCCATGAACCAGCATAAGTCCATCTACGTTGTTACACCTGAGGTTCACAGTTCCGGTCAGTTGATCTTCCGTGATAACCTTCAGCCAATGATCAAGGGCAAGCATGTGCTTCTTCTGATTGCATCTGCTACAACAGGAAAAACGATCAAGAAGAGTCTGGAATGTATCAAATACTACGGTGGTTCTATCGCGGGTATCTCTGCTATTTTCTCTGTTGCAACAGAGGTTGATGGCTATCCGGTACATGCACTTTTCACTGAAAAGGACCTCCCTGATTACAAGACCTATCCTCATGACCAGTGTCCAATGTGTCAGGCCGGAAAACGTATTGAAGCCATTGTAAACAGCTATGGATATTCTGAATTATAATCTCCAAATGAAAGAGGGCTGCCTTGGCTCTGGCAGCCCCGTTTCATCCAAGTTGCACAAATAACTTTGAAAGTATGGTTTTATAAGTGAACTAAACATCTGCTTTTTTATAAAAATGTATCCTTATTAATCTTTATCGTCTCCCTCTCAGAATCTGCTGCCTCTAATAACATAATGCGACCAAATCCAAATAAACCGGCAATGACAGAATTAGGAAACACCATGATCGCATCGTTGTATTTTGTTACTGTATCATTATAAAATTGTCTTGCTTTGCTGATCCGGTCTTCCATCTTTGATAACTCCTGCTGCAGCTGTAAAAAATTGGTATTTGCTTTTAAATCCGGATACTGTTCTCCAACAGCTAAAATCTGACAAGACAGCTTACCAAGCCACTCCGACGCCTGATAAGAAGTTTCTATGTTATTCGAAGACAGCAGTTGTGATCTTAATTTTGTAATATCGTTTAAGGTTTCTTTTTCATAATGTGCATACCCTTTGGTTGTTTCAATGAGATTCGGAATCAAGTCAGCTCTTCTTTTTAACTGTACATCAATCTGTGCCGCCTGATTTGAAACCCGATTTTTCAGTATTACAAGATAATTGTAATTCTTTACCACAAACAAACAAAGTATTACTGCCGCAACCGCAATTCCGATTATCAGATAAATCATATTTTTAATCTCCTCTTCTTTATATCATCTACTATTTTTTCATTTTCTTCCAGTACAACTGCATAAATGAGATAGTCATCCCACAACGCCAGTCCATCCTTTTGTACCTCACTCAAATTGGAGTAATCATGAATAAAATTTTTCATTCCATAGATATATTCCGTATAAATTTCTCCCTGTGTGGTTCGTCTATACGGCGATTGTTCCTGTAGTCTTCCCTGCCCGAATTTTAAATAAAATACAGGAAAAAGTAAAATTAACAGGAACATACAATCCAAAATAACTACAAGTGTCATTTTCCATAAAAAACCAGGGTTACGCATGTCGATTGCCTGATTATTATCCAACCCATTCAATACTTCCTGCTGTATTTCTCCAAGTACAAATACTACCTGTGGTATTTTATCAAATTGCTCCTGAGGAATAGTTTTTTGAAGTTCTTCTTTTAATACCCCCATACCAATTGAAAAACAAAAAACAGTCAACACAACCAGCCAGAGCAATGTCAATTTACCTTCTTTTTTATTAGTCTTCTCAAGATCTTTTTTACTCCGCAGCCGTTCAGCAATCCACCCTGCCTGTTTTACCTCCTGAATAGTATATAGCTTCCACTCATGCACAACCGGCTCCAGATTCCAGTCACCTTTTTCCAGATGGTTCAACAGATACCGGTCACTTTCCTGCAAACACACATTTTTCAAATCTGCTCTATTTATTATTTCATATCCCTGCTCCGTCTGCCTTATCAGTCCAAGCATCTCATAGTACAGTATACAAGCCGTCAGATCTTTATCCTGTTCTATCTGTAAATTCTCCAGCATGCTGATTGCTCCGGGTGTAATTCCCTCAAGTTTATCACGATAATACTCCAAATTATCCACTGTAATAAATGAGCTATTTTCGATTATCTGTTTTTTCTTTCCCTGCAAACTAATATATCGCATATAAAAGGGAACAATTCCCAGCATCGCCGAGCAGCACACAAGAATAATCACTATACAAAGCATTCCGGTTACAAATCTATTTTTATCCAACTGTGCGATACTTGCCGGACCGCCCCATAAAAACAGCACTGCCATAATGGTCGGAAAAATCAGAAATGCTCTTTTCTGTTGTCTCTGTAATTCATTTAACTTTTCTGTCTGAAATATTTTTTTATTTTTTTTTGTCATTATTAATTTTATTTTTCAAATTTACAACGTAATTTTTTAGGTATAACCATTACCTTTAGTATCTTATTAGTTCCAATATACTTATAACATTTGTAATATTGGGTATTCTTTTTTTCTTCGTTTATATTTAATTTTAATATTAATATCAGGAAATAAAATCTACAATCATGTGTGTGTAAATTTCTTGTAAAATTCCCTGTTGTTACATAAACAAATCCGGCTGATACCCTCGCCGACATTGCTGTGAAGAACATTTTTTTCCTTCATTTTTCCTTCATTTTACCTTTAAATTTTCAGAAAAAAGAGAGGAATCCTTCATATGCTGTCCCACAAAAGTCAAACAAAAATTTAACGATTGTGTTTTCAAAACATGAAAGATTCCTCTTTTCATTCTTTAAGCTTTCGGTAAATCACAGAAACTGTTCTTACACATACTATTAACTATGGTAGTGCGAAAGCTTATAATGTACAATCAGTCCTGTTGCCACCAGGAACAGTATTCCTACAATTGCCCACACCTGAGGCGTTACATCCTTGATATTATAACAGCGGACATTGATCCACATCTGGTTGATCCGCTTACTGGCATCTGCATCAAAGTACTGCATGATCGCGCTTCGCTCGATCGCTGCTTCATCCGGATACTGCGCATAGAGCTGTCGTCTCGTCTGCTCCTCCGGTGCTGTTATGATGTAGTCAGAATCAGAATTATCACCACTGAAGAAATAACCAAGCGGATATTCTACTGTGTCTTCTTCCCCATCTTCCGCACCATAGTTCCAGTCCAGATAATCAAATACGGTATTATTATCTTCTCCTCCGGCAATAACAGAGGTATATCCGATGTAATACATATTTCTGACTGCGTTGTCCGGTCTTGACAGGAAGTTCACGAAGCTTTCTGCCGCCTGCTGTTTTCTGGCATCTCCATCGATACCATCCTTTAACATAACCCAGCCATCAAACCAGAGATTGGTCGATTCCTTTGGCACAGCAAAATCCAGATACAGATCATCTTCTTCCGCCTGATCCATTGCATAAACTGCATCACCGGACCACTGATAATTTGCAAGCACCTTACCGGATACCATATCAGCTTTACCGCTGTCGGTCTCAAAGGAATATACGTTGTCTTTCATATCCTGAAGCAGATCCTGTACATCCTGTATCGTTTCCGGACTGACATCATTCATCACCTGAAGCAGATCTTCATGATAGGTGTCAGCATTTATGAATTTCTCCGATGTCAGTTCGTCCTGCTTCAAAATGCCAAGTGCCGCAAAATAAGAATCACGCACATTATCCTTGATCGTAACCTGACGTGCAAACTTCGGATTGTCCAGGATATTCCATGTGCCTGCTTCTTCCTCTGTTATCTTTTCCGGGTTATATAGGATACCGGTTACTCCCCACATATATCCGGCTGCATATTTGCTCCAGCTCTCACCATTGATCTTATTTTCATTAAAGGTCTGTCTGATATATGGAGATACTCCCTTTGCATAATAATTTTCTTCTATACTCGTATCATAAAATGAATCCGAAAACGGAACTACCTTTTCTTCTGCCATCAGCTTCATGATCATGTAGTCGGACGGACAGACCAGATCATATTTGTCGCCAAGGGTAAGCATGTTGTAAAGATCTTCATTTGTTCCAAAGCAGGAATATTCCACCTTTACCTTCTGGCCATATGTCTCATAGTACCAGTTCTCAAAATCTGTCACCATGGAATTCTCACCGAAGATCTCTGTTCCATCTTCCAGATCGATCACTTCATCCTCATCCCATTCTCCAAGGTCGATATATTCTTCCCAGTTGGATACTCGAAGCACGATCGTATCATCTGATGACTGTGCATCAGCAGCACCTGTCTTTTCTGTATCATTTCCTGCATTATCTGATGCATCAGACACTTCCGTCTGATCCTGCACTTTATTATCTGTCTCTGCATGAACCAGATAAGCCGCAGATGTAAGCATCATAAGTCCGGCACAGAAGCCGGCAAACCCTTTGAATAACTTCTTCTTATTCATATCTGCCACCTGCCTTTCCGACTCTCGCCTTTGCCTTTGATGTCACATTCATACCAACAACGATCAGAATAACGATCACAAAGATCACTGTTGACAGTGCCCATAAAGCAGTCTTGATCTCTGTCTGAGAACCCTTGGTCGCATTTACAACATAGGTACTGATCGTATCAAAGGTTGCAGGCTTCGTATAGCTTGCGATGAAATAATCATCTAATGACAAAGTAATTGCCAGCGCAAATCCTGAGATCACACCCGGCAGGATCTGTGGAAGAACCACTTTTACCAGTGCGGTAAATGGTGATGCGCCCAGATCCATAGCAGCCTCATACAGACTCCCATCCATCTGCTTTAACTTCGGTACAACTGACAGATAGACAAATGGTGCAGACAGCACGACATGTCCAACGACCAGTGGCACATAGGATTCCTTGCTGACACCAAATACTACGATCAGCAGGATGCAGATCGAGAAACCGGTTACAACATCTGCATTTACGACCGGAACCTGATTCATCGCCGATACGATCCCGGATGCAAGCTTCTTGGAATAAAATGCGCCGACTGCACCCAGTGTTCCAAGCAGTGTTGCAATTAATGCTGATCCCACTGCAAGAAGAACTGTACCCCAGATCATATCTGCAAGCTCAGGCTTGGTAAATAATGTAATATAATTCTGAACGGAAAACCCGTGTATTGTTCCGATATTTGTTGAATCCGTAAAGCTGTAAACTGCAAGGATCAGGATCGGCAGATAGAGGATCACCAACATCAATATAATAAAAGCAACCCGAAGTCCTTTTTTCATTATAACAATGCACCTCCTCTGTTGTTATCTTCTCCCTCGTATTTATTTGTAAAGAGGGTAAAGATCAGTATAATTAACAGAAGCACCAGTGCGATCATGGATCCATTGTGCCAGTCATATGCAGCAAAATAACTTCCGATCAGACTACCCATAACATAGGTGCTGTTATACAACATATCCAGCACAACATAGTTCGTCATGGATGGCAGGAACACCATCACAATACCACTGATGATACCCGGAACAGATAACGGAAGCGTCACCTTTAAGAATGTCTGAACGGAGCTTGCTCCCAGATCATTTGCTGCTTCCAGCAGGCTGTTATCCAACTTCATCAATGTTGTATAGATCGGCAGGATCATAAATGGGAGAAAATCATATACCATACCGATCACGGAATTTAAAAACGGATAATACGCCAGATTGTGCTCGATCAATGTCAGGACTTCTTTTAAAGCAGTCAGTCTCAACGTAAAATTGATCCACATCGGAAGTACAAAGATCATAACAATGATCGACTTCTGCTTCCATTCACTTCTGGCAAGTATATAAGCGATCGGATATGCCAGCAGTAAGGCTGCTGCCGTCGATACACAGGCGATCGCGAAGCTGTAAGCGAGGGTTCCGATCGTGTTCGGACTGGTAAAGAATCCTGTCAGATTTGCCAGCGAAAACTGTCCCTCCCCATTTGTAAATGCATAATATATAATGACTATAAGCGGTGCAACCACAAAGCATATAAGGAACAATGCATATGGCACACACAGTTGTTTTCTGGAAAAACGTAATGTACTCATCTCTGTCTCCTTCTGCTTTCGGTTATTTCTTAAGTTCAAAATGGATCTTATTCTTTGGAATCACAAGACTGACAAAGTCATCCATATTCCAGAGGTATTCATCATGTACGATGAAGTCCTCGTCATCCTCCGTACGAACTACATAGCTGTAATGGTCACCTTTATAGATCAGGTTGATGATATGACCGGATATGATACCTTCCTCCTGGTCATCACTCATCGTAATATCATCCGGTTTGATCGTTAAGATCACCTTCAGCCGTTCATGGTCGATAACATCACCGGATGCATCCATCAATACCCCATCCTCATAATGGGATGACGGAACGATCTTACTCAGGTCACAGTCAAGTTCACCGTCCAAGAATTCCAGCTTGTAATATTTGTCAACGCCTGTTTCGAGACGGTTCAGCGCCTTCTCCGCAGGCATAACGTGAATACCATCCGGCTCTACATTCAATCCAACCATATCGCCTACCTTTGCAGACTTTGTGGATTGTATTACGATCTCATTTTTACCGGACTGAACTGTAATCTCATAATGAACACCCTTGAATACTACGGAGATAACAGTTCCTTTTACCGCTCCCTGCTCCGGCGGCACGATCAGGATATCCTCCGGACGTACTACGACATCCACCTGTGTTCCATGTTCTACATCATCCAGACATTCAAATTCCGCACCACAGAAACGAACCTTTAATTTGTCTGTCATAATACCATTAAAGATGTTGCTTTCTCCGATAAAGTCGGCAACAAATGCGTTTTTCGGCTCATTGTAAATATCCTCTGGAGTACCAATCTGTTGGATACGTCCTTCTGACATTACAACAATCTTATCTGACATTGTAAGTGCTTCTTCCTGATCATGGGTTACATAGATAAAGGTGATTCCCAGTCTCTCATGCATTCCCTTTAATTCGAGCTGCATCTCTTTTCTCATCTTCAGATCCAGCGCACCAAGTGGCTCATCAAGCAGCAGGATCTCCGGCTCATTTACCAGTGAACGTGCGATCGCGATTCTCTGCTGCTGTCCACCGGACAATGTCTGAACGCGTCTATCTTCAAATCCCTCAAGGTCTACCATCTCAAGAGCTTTTTTTACTTTCTTTTCAATCTCAGCCTTCGGAAGCTTTTTCAGCTTCAGACCAAACGCGATATTGTCATAAATATTTAAATGTGGAAACAATGCGTATCTCTGAAATACCGTATTGATCGGGCGCTTATTTGGTGGTAACTTGCTGATGTCTTTACCATTTAATAAGATCTCCCCCTCTGTTGGCATCTCAAAACCGGCTATCATTCGAAGTGTGGTCGTCTTACCACAACCGGACGGCCCTAAAAAGGTTACAAACTCCCCACGCTGTACCTCCAGATTAAAGTCATCCACAGCCGTAAAGTTATCATCAAAATTTTTTGTGATATGCTTTAACTCAATAATGTTTTCCAATTATTTATACACTCTCCTTTTCAAGTTATTTGTAATTTTTATCATTAGATAAAAATCAACTAATTCTAACATATTCAGGAGAAAATTAATATATATTTCATGTTATTTTTCTTAAGTTTTGTATAGATTTTACATATGGATTTTCATTGTATGAGAACTGAAGCATACAGTCTGACCAGATCCATCTTATCTCCGAATTGAATATGAACCGCGCCGGAATCTGTCTTCTGAATCCGGACATTTTTATTCACTGCCAGATCACTCAGATGTACGCTGGAATTCAGCCGTCCATACCAACTATCCGAAGTCTGCGTAAGCCCTGTGACAGGAAGTTCATCCAGAAGCTTTTCTAACAATAAATCCTGTACTGATGTCTGCTCTGACAAACCTGTATCTGATATATATTTCATTTCTGACAGATCCATCTTCTTCTGCTGCATCACGCTCTCTGCTTCCGTCAAAGAAATATCTGCTTCAACGCTTACTGTCTGATCAATATTCAGATCATTATAAAACGTGTGGATCCGGTCAACTGCTTCTATATTATCCGTATGAAAGATCAGATAACTCTGACCGGTATTAGAATTAACAAGGAAAGTGATCCTCCAGGACTCACTTTCCCCGTTGCTTTGAAATGTTGTTATAGAATCATTCTGCCCGATGACTGTCAGTTCACCGGAAGTTAAGTCAAAATATTCAGCCGTATTTAACAGGAGATTTTTTATCGCTGTCGGTGTCAGATGAGAATGCGCCACCTGATACACGCCCCATGCGCTCACATCCGCTTCAATCTGTATCTGTGCATCTGCCTCCCGCACTCCGGCAAATACTTCTTCTATATCCATTTTCTCATTTATAAAAAACTGCAATGCTGCTGCAATCCAGACAAGCAGCACCATATATATCTTCGCTGATCTTTTCATGTACACATCCACCATCCTTTTTCTATATTCTGGACAGGTGCATGTACTTTTATTCCTATTTAATCTTCATCTTCTTTGTAATTCCCTTCTTTAACAGGATTTTCTTATATGCCGTCTTCTTTCCTTTCGGAACCTTGATCGTTGCTTTTGCATGGATCTTTGCAAATGCTTTCGATCCAACAGAAGATGCTTTTAACTTTGTCGAATTGATCGTAACTGTCTTCAGATTTTTACAACCGAAAAATGCATAGCTTCCGATCTTTGTTACATTTGCGCTGATCGTAACCTTTTTCAGTTTCGTTCTGTTTACACAGGCACGGGATGCGATCGCTGTTACCTGATAGGTCTTCTTGCCAAGCTTCACAGTCTTAGGAATCGAAAGTGTCGTTACTGAATTTGAAGTTACTCCACCAAAAGTAACTGTCTTTGAAGAAGTGATCTTATAGATCATCTTATTCTTGATCACGACATCACCTTTCCGATAGCCTGCCTTTACCGTATTATCAAATGAAAATGTCTTGTCTTTTTTAAAGGTTTTCACGCTCTTGGATTTTGTCTGTACCTTGGATAACTGATATGGGTTGATCTCTACAAATACAGGAGAATCATTGTTTGTGACATACCATACTACCATACCGGATTTTGTAACAACCGGTTCACACATGGCAAGTGCAAGTGGTGAAGAGCAGACCGCCGATGTCTGATTTCCGCTTTCATCTAACAGAACCATCTTCGTTTTATACGTCTGGTTCGTTCTGATCCATTCTTCCCACAACAACAGGAACTGTGTGCCACTGATCTTTACAAGCTTCGGATTCAGAACCGTGATCTTATCCTTTGCTGTATAGTTTGTGATCCATGTTGCTCCCTTATGAAGGTTTGTCTTTGAACCTGCGTTAATGTAAACATTTCTTACGGATGTCTTTGTACTCTTAATACCTGTTCCGGTCAGAATATAATTATTATCCCCCAACTGCAGATCATTTAATGTATACCCGGTATAGTTATATCCTGTTTCGCCCGGAATTGAAATAACAGTACCATACATCGAAGGGTCGCTGACCTTCTTGCTTACTTTAGTTGCTGTAAGTGCGATTCCTCTTGGATAAGCATCTCCGAGATCTGCCCGGTAAATATATGTTCCATCCGTTGCGATCTGCTGTGCAAATGAATGGCTGACATAACCTTCCGACAAATTCATCACATCATAATATGAATCTACCAGCTTCATACTGTTCTCATTTACTACGAATGTACAGTTTGCCTGATGATGATATCTGTCGTCACTGGCAAACATCGTATGACAGGTATGTACATACAACTTGCCGGCTGTCTCTGTCATCGAAAGTCCGCCTGCATCAAATGGTGTATATGTATTGGCTCCCTTGATCTTACAATCGCCTAGCCGTTTCCAGTTCTTATCATATTTTACGACACGTATTACTTCTTTCTTCTTGCTCTCTTTTGGATTTGACTGACCAAATACAAGGTAGTTGTATTTCTCGCCGTTATAATATCCTCCAAATAATGGGAGCTCACATTTGATCTTTTTCTGGCTCTTTAACCGATAAGAAGAATCATAGACCTCGCGGACTACTGAACCCCTAATATACTCTACACGTTCAAAGGTTCCATCGGATTTTGCATTCAGATAAGCAGTCTGTACATTTCCATATGTATATCCACTGTTTGTACTCAGATGCATGGTTGCTGATGCTGCACCGACTGCTCCGGTCGATTTATATACATTACTGCTCTTTGATAATGTGGAATCGGTTACTTTGATCGTGATCGTCTTTTTCACATTGATCGGTGATGCAGTGATCGTAATCGTGGCTGTTCCCTTTTTCCATGCATTCAGATTTCCGTTTTTATCTACACTTACGATCTTTGGATCTGAACTTTTATAAGTATAGTCCAGTGCAAAGCCGCCATTTGTATTGCATACAGCTGTTCCTGATGCGCCGACCTTCATACTTGCAGGTGCATTTACATTAAATGCCGTCGGATATGTCCAGTCAAAGGTTTCCAGATAATAATTACTGTCTTTCTTCTCTACTACCACACAGGTAGATTTATCCATGAAAAATGTGTAGACCGGATATTTTGTCTGTACCCGTATCTTCTCTTTGTTCTTTACTATATCATACTCTGTTAATACTTTCTCATCGGTTTTCACGATCAGAGAGGTTGCTGTGCTGTTTAATGCACATCTTGGTCCGATACTTGTAAGGTCGATATCTCCTTCGCCATAATATGAATCTGCTGTGTAAAATGCCATCTTCAATGCTTTTTTATTTGCAATGTTGACCGGTGATACGGATACACTGCTGTCAATCAGATTAATGCTTGTGGAGCTCTCGGTTACATCATTTATATCATACTGATTCGAATCTATCAGTACACAGATGTTCCCATTAAATGTAGACAGAGATACCAGATATCTGTCATTTAACATCTGGATTGGATTCTTGTGTGCATAGAATCCATACTGATAAAGATACATCATGTTCTCACCTTTGATCGTGATGGAATTGTCTTTGTTTACCTTTCCTGCCTTCAGACTTGCCATATCGTGATCAAAGCCCCAATATCTCCAGTTCGCTGATCCACGGTAATAAAAATTACCATTGGTTTTATCAAAGCCTGCAAATTCATATATATCACTTGCACCTGTAGTCGTACTCAGTAATTTTCCTTCGGAATTGAACAGATACAGTTTATCTTCATTGGTTGCAACATAATATCTGCCATGTGAATCAACACCAAATGTAGATATCAGATCTGCCCAGTTTGCATCAATATCCAATGTTTCAAATGTCTGCTTATTTACTGCTCCTATCTTAAAATTATAATTTGTAATCTCTAAATCACATGTGTAATCATAAGAACCGGAATTTTCGTTCTTCGTATATGATATATCCGTTTTAGCAAAATATATGGCATTATCATTCATATAGGATTCTTCAACTCCGCGCTCGCTGGTATACACTGTTGTATATGTTCCACTCGCAATATCATAAAATACAATCTCATATGTCCTGTAATTTCCATACACCTCATCGCCTACCGTATGAACAAAATAGATTCCATTTTTCTCCGGCGAATACACCATATCATTATAGGCTGTTGTCTCTCCGATCTTATCTGCATCCAGTTTTCTCGCATTTGAAGCAGATAATTCAGCTGTATTTTCTACCTGCTGTCCGGCTTCGGCTACCGTCTGCAATGCAGCATCTGTATCCTCCTGTGCCTGAACTCCGACAGGAGTGCCAAGCAGACTGAGACCAACTGCAATTCCGGCAAAAGCTGCTGTCAGTTTGTTCCATTTTTTCATAATCACTCGCTCCCTTTCATTTTTATAATTTATTCTCCACTACACAAATTTTTCTATAAATATCATATATATTTTATCACGGTATCTATGCTCTGCACAATCACAAATAATAAATACAGCCAGGTTTTAGCATTCTTTTCTGCAGCATATAATGACAAAAAACAGGCAGTTATCAACTCTACATGAATATATGATTGCATCTAACATATATTCTGGCTGACAACTGCCTGCTCATATTTCTTTAATTAATCAATATCTCTCAGGGAGCACATATTTCTCCTGATAGTCAATCATTTCTTTATAGATTCTCTCACAGTTATTATGATCTCTGTAATAGAAGAAGTCATCGGCACGTTTTACATACTCCGGTTTCATCTTGCAGTCGTTCTGCATATACTCGATCAATATATGGATCAACTCATCATTATCATGGCAGATTTCCCCGAATGCCATCGTATCATAATGGAAAGTTCCTTCCTCATAATGCTGTGGAATATCCTTATGATGCAGATATACCAGCGGCTTTCTCATATAGGCAAAATCGAACTGGATTCCTGAGAAGTCCGTTACCATCAGACTGGACTCACAGAACATATCTTCATAACTCATATCACCGACTGCCGGAACGATATCTACGAAATCATTCTTATCAAAATCTTCCACCTGAGAGCTTACGATCGGATGTAATACATACTTGATCCGGTATCCGTATTTCTCAGCGGCATCGATCAGCCGCTTATCATTAATAAGCGCATTGAACACTTTGAAGTATTCAGATTCCTTAAACAGTGGATTGTAATCACGCTGTTCACTCTCACTGGTACGAACCGGCATAGCTGCCTGCATTCTCCATGTCGGACTTATCATGATCTGCTTCTTAGCCCGATCCTTAAGTCCATCATAACGAGGTACACCGGTAAGCTTCAAAGCATCATAGCCAACATAATCATATACCGGTCTTGACAGATTTTCAATCTCATATTTCGATGCACAGAAATACAATCTGGTATTATCACGAAGTCTGTTCTGCGCGATCGCGATCTTCTGAACTGACATACCATGCTGAACACAACAGACATGGAAATGTGTCAGATCTCGGATATAGGATGAATTTATAAGTGTATACCCGTTAAAAGCATATACCGTTGAATTCGATATAACCATCATATCCGCATACAGGAATATAAGTCTGTGCTTTAAGGAGTCACGAACCAACGGCCTGTACCCCTCTTTCTTCAAGCGCTTGTAATCCGTGCTCTTCTTATCAACCAGATAATAATGCTTGATCTTCTTATTCTGTGCACTTGCATATTTGTACAGATACTCAGAAGAATCTCCACCCTTATAGATCTTATCAATATACATCCAGATCGGCTTTCCGGTCATAAATGGTCTGCAGATAAAATACAGAACTCTAAGTGCTGCATACTTTCTGGTGTAGTTATTTTTCATCAGCATGTCTTTTAACAGTTTCAGTTCTTTGATAAACTTCTGCCGTTTATTGACCTTACGAATTATGATGCCCCTTTGTTCTGCCGTCATCATGTATTCTCTGTTATCCCCGAATACCCAATGGCTGCTTCCAAACGCATTGCAAACCCGGCTGAAATGTGATGGATAACGAATATTGATCGGCTCTAACTGGCTTCCGATCGCCGCCTCGCAGAATATCTCAGACTCTGATTTATCCTTGACAGGAATGGACAGATGGAACGAATGTCTCTTACAGATTGCCGCCCCAAATGCCTTTGTCAGACCATATCTTTCATTATACTGAATCTTATATTTCTTATTGTTATATCTAAAATACACCTCATCCACCATGGAATAAAGGATTGGATGAACCGTACCATCAATCTCCAGCTTGCCCTCTCTGTAATTAATAAACAGTATATTTGTAGAAAGACTCATCAGCGAATTAAATAATGTATCTTCGATTCCATAATAGATCTTTCCGGCAAGGAAAAAGCGTTCAAACTTATAGTCTTTTCCATTTCGAAGGATTCCATATACCCATTTCATCGTATCGCCGGTAATACAATCTACAACCTTGTTCCGGTTCAACATAATATTTTCTTCGACCAGACGGAGCGCCTGTCCGATCAGTTCCAGATATTCTTCACCATGTCCTTCTTCGATCACATGTTTATTCTTATTATCCATGTTTCCATTAAATCTCGCCATAACAGAATACATGAAATTATACTGAATAAATACCGGAATACTTCCATATGTCTCTTTCATTTCCTGTAAAAATGGCATCCAGAAATTAGTGATGGATTCAAAATACCACTCTCTCATATACAGTCCACGATAAAAAGTATTATTGTGTTCTTCATACTCATATGCCGTTAATGTCGCATGCGGCAGAAAACAGGTCTTCATCGACTTCTCCATCAACCGAAGCATAAAATCCCGTTCTGCTTCCAGCCCAAGAGCCGGATCAACCGACTGCTTTTTAAATGCCTCAGTACGAATGATCACCCCACCAAAGCCAAATGGAAAACAGTCATACTTGCTTTTCAGATCGATAATGTAAAAGGATTTGATATTCTCTCCATCTGTAATCTTTTTATAATTACGGAACGCTCCAAATGTCTCATCATGGAACGCCTTTGTTATCATATATGTGTCCATGTCATAGCACTGAACATTCCCTTTTGTAAATACTTCTGCCAGATTCGATGAAATATCATCCCCTGCATTTATTATCATAATATAATCACCGGAAACTTTCTCAGCCATCTTCTGGTGCGCTTCCCGTTCGGAAACATATGATCCTTTATCCACAATACTTGTAAATGCATGATTTCCGATTCTGGTAATGACATTTTCATACCATGAACGATCATCCTGTACACGGTCTGTATTTAAAATAACTTCCACCTCATAGGAAGCTGTTACTGAATCTTTTTTTTCGCTATTATATTTCTTATCAACATGTTTTCCCAAGACTGTAACCTTATTGCTATGCTCCAGACTATAGGATGCCATTTCCTCAAGTGCTTCCACTGTTGTCTGATTTAATTTCTTATCATCCGACAAATAGCAAATAATCGATAATTTCATTTTCATTTCTCCTGTATGTTTTTATTACTTCATACGCATTTTGACTTATGTCAACTTACAAATAGACATATAGTGATATTGTACATAAATTTTACATATAACGCAAGAGTAAGATATTGGCTGTATTCAACGTTTAAAATTATTTTTTACTTGATTTTTTTCAAACCTCATGCTATAAAGTAAACAGTGTTTACCGTTTTAAACAGACAGGGAGTGAGAACAATTCGAGAAAGTACAAAAGCAACAAAAGAAGCCATCCTTGCAAGTGCCAGAGAGATCTTTTTAGAATATGGATATCAGGAAGCCTCCATGCGTAAGATTGCGGCACGGGCAGGCATAACACCGGGAGCAATCTATAAGCACTTCTCCGGCAAAGAAGATATGTTTGAAGAAATCTTTGCGGAAAGCGGGAATAAACTTATGCTGCTTTCCGAATCTATGCTGCATGTAGATTTTACTTCCATGACAGATAATCAGTTACTTCAAGTCTTATATTCCGGGATATCCATTCGCACCTTTGAACTGTTAGAGGATGACATGCAGTTATTTCACATGCTGTTAAAAAATGACTCCGGTACATACCTGAGCCGTTTTCGTAAAATCTACATTGAACGATGCACCGGATTTGCTATGCAGTATTATTCAGAATTATACAAACGAGGACTTGCATCGAATAAATTATCAGAAAAAACAGTCTATATTCTCTCATTCTCGGAGTTCTCGATGGTCTGTGAAATAGTCACAGATGATTCCTGCAAAAATGGGATCACACCTGAGAGCAAACAGGCATTTTTAGAAGCAATGAACATTCTGCTTCATGGACTGGAAACAGCACTTGGAATAAAAAAACAGGAGGAACCATAACATGAAAAAATTAAGATTGAAAAAGGAACCGTACAGGAAACTCTGTTAATTCCTCTGTATGGAAGAAAATACGCTATGGATCTCTATCCGGATATCTTCATGGATCACGATTGTCAGACCCTTTTCGATAAAATTGATTTTACAGTTCCAGACAATATGAAAGGCATGCTGGGAAACATCGGCTGCATCATGGGCGCGACCAGACAATATGATATGGTAAGTGCCTGTCGTGCTTATCTGAAAATACATCCAAATGCCTGTGTTGTAAACCTCGGCTGTGGTCTTGACACCACATTCCGTCAGGTCGATAACGGAAAGGCAAAAGGCTACAATCTGGATTTTTCGGATACCATTGCAATCCGGAACGAACTGCTCGGCAAACGTGAACGAGAGTTCAACATTGCCTGTAATCTGAATGATACATCCTGGTTTGATCAGATTGATTTCCGACCTGAAGATGGCATCATATTCTTTGCTTCCGGTGTATTCTATTACTTTAAAAAGACTGATGTAGAAAAACTCTTTACCGCCATGGCAGAACATTTCACCGGAGGAAAGCTGGTCTTTGATGCAACAAAGAAAAAAGGATTAAAAAGCATGCTGAAGACCTGGTTAAAAGGTTTTGAAATGAAAGATATCAATGTGTATTTCAGCGTAGACGATGTACATACCTTAAAGGAATGGAGCAGTCACATCTCATCTGCTGTAAGCAACCCATATCTGACAGGCTACCGCCCGCTGGACAAACGCTATGGTTTTATTACAAATATGGTATTCCGTTATCTGGATCGATCAAAAATGTGTCAGGTCATCGAATTGGAATTTGACTAAATAAAAGGAGGCATCTTAAGATGGAATATGGATTTACTCAGAAATTATTTGGATATTTCTATCACAGTTCCTGTATGAAGCAGGCGGCAAAACAAAAACTGGATATCAATAAAAAAGCAATCAAGCAGGAATATGTATCTATTATGAAAAATGCAAAGGACATAGGCAAATCCAGACTTATGAGTTCCTATTGCATGGGTGCATATTTTATTGCACTGAACCGTAAGACATCCCTGTCACCGGAAGCCTGCTATGAACTGTACAAGGATGGCTTATCTTCCAATCGGCTGTTCCATATGGTTCTTGGAAACGTTGACAGCTACCTCGATAAAAAGAAGATGCCGGGCAGACTGAAATGGTCAGCAGATTCTCATTTACACCGATATGAAAATGACTGGGTCGTTGATATCATCGAGGGAACTTCACAGGATAATTTTGAACTCGGTTATGATTATCATACCTGCGGCATCTGTAATCTATGCCGGGATGAAGGCTGTTTTGAACTGGCCAAATATCTCTGTCGGATGGACTATGTTCTCGCGGATATGATGCAGATGAAGCTCACTCGAACGAAGACGATCGCTGAGGGTGCGGATCTCTGTGATTTTCGATATGGCAGAAAATAAACGATATGTACAAATTAAATTTCAGATGTACAAATTAGATTTTGAATGTACAAATTAGCATAATCTGTCAAAAATGCAGACAGACATCCGTGCAAAAAGGATGCAGAATTGATTCATTTTTTATGCTTTTTTGAGTGTCTTTCTATGCAGTGCAGTTATAGACTTAACAGCAGTTACAAAGGAGGACACATTATGTTACATATATTTGGAAGCAAAGTAAGGAAAAAAACTGTCATATCGCTGGCTGTCCTGTACATAGTATTATTAGTAATTGTTATTATCGCAGGAAAGATCAAGAAAATGAAATTATCATCAGAAAATATATCTGCTCCCACTACCAGCAGTGATGAGACCACCGAACTATCAGCACAGGCAGTACAAACTTCAACCCGGAAATCAGATAATAATTCAGAATCATCTGATCTTGATACCCAGGCGGTTCTTCAAACACTTGCTTCTGCTACAGAGGCAGAAAATAATGGACTCTTAACTCTGGTCAATATGTCTCACACATTACCATCTGACTGGAGCGTAGATCTGGTACAGCTTCGAAATGGTCAATTCATTGACCGCCGTGCTTATGATGACTTACAGGCTATGATGGATGATGCCAGAGCCGAAGGTCTTGATCCACTTATCTGTTCATCTTACCGGACACAGGAAAAGCAGGAGCAGCTCTACACGAATAAATACAATTCGTATATCGAACAGGGCTATAGCAGTGATGATGCAAAAGCCTATGCCGCTATCTGGGTCGCCTATCCCGGAACCAGCGAACACCAGCTCGGACTTACTGTTGATATATGTTCTGTCAGCAACCAGAATCTGGATGATTCACAGGAAGACACCGCTACCCAGCAATGGCTCATGGCTAACTGCTATAAATACGGTTTCATCCTTCGCTATCCTTCTGATAAATCCGATATTACAGGAATCTCTTATGAGCCATGGCACTACCGCTATGTTGGTAAAGATGTCGCACAGGAAATCCACGATAAAGGAATTTGCCTGGAGGAATATCTGGAAATGCATCAATAAATATAAAAAACTGTTCCTTGGTTTTACATTTACAACTAAAGAACAGTTTTTTCATATATATTTTTTATTTACCGTAAAATCTTACAGATGATCAGCCCAATACCACATACGGTTATTCCAACTGCGATCACTACATCTTTGTTATCCCCGACAATGTTCACATACTTTGCTTTGCCCGGACGATAAATGATCTCCACCGAATCATTCTGGTTTAACTTTTTGTTTCCGCCATTTGCAGCCAGTAATTTCATATCCTGTCCATTATACTGAAACTGCACAACTGGAAAATCAACACCATTTTCATTGACAAAGTTTCCAAAAATTAATGAAAATGGATTTTGCATGTTGCGTCTCCTCTTTTACTGTTCTTTACTCTTTTATTTTTACTGTTTTGTCAAGTTAAATGCAACTAAAACTGCCTGCTATAGATTCGTATGTTTCTTCAACAATATCTTTGCTCTATTTTCACAAACCGATATAGGCTGAAAAAACAGCATAAACATTTTAAAAAAAGAGTCGTCAATATGTCAGAGGAAATTAATAAAAAAATTCTGTAAAAGTGCAAGTTATTACATCCCAGACATACCATTCATTACATTTATGAACTTTTTCTTTTTATATCTGGTAAGCTGACCTTGTCGACAAAACAGGCGCCGGAAATTAAGAGGATAATAAATTTATGTACAATGAAAATAAAACAGGAAACACTACTATCACGTCTGCAGACAATAACAGAAAGTCTGCCATAAAAAATATCCAACAGCTTTTCCCATCCCGAACCAAAGATGAATGTCTGATGGAGTTAAAAAAGAATCCATCCGTTTACCGGACATATCTGAACTGGCCTGACAAATGAAAATCGCGCTTTCTCGAATTCATGGAAGGGAAGAAAAGTCTGCCATTAACCTATGATCCTTTTTTTAAGAAGCTATTTAACCCGGATGTATACCCGGAACGATTATCACGACTGATCAGCAGTATCATCGGTACAAATGTAACCGTGAAGTGTATCCTGTCAAATGAAGACAGTATGCTGCCATCAACCTCTCTCCTGCTTCTGGATATTATTGTTCAGTTAGAAGACGGTTCTATCGCAAATGTCGAGATTCAAAAAATCCCATATACATTTCCCGGTGAGCGGATGTCCTGCTACTCTGCTGATCTTCTGCTCCGCCAGTACACCAGAGTAAAAGGGGAAAAGGGAAGTACATTCACCTATCAGGATCTGAAAACCGTTTATACGATCGTGATGTTTGAAAACAGCCCGAAAGAATGTAAGACTGCCGATCTGGCTGACATTTATCTGCATCATGGAAAAGCAGCATTTGACACCGGGATCAACCTTCGTCTTCTACAGGAATACTATATCGTTGCCCTTGACGTCTTCCGAAAAAGTAAGTATTCTAAAGATATCAACGAACTTAACGCATGATTATCCCTGTTAACAGCAACTACCATGGATGACCTTGCAGCACTGATATCCGACTATCCATGGATGGAGACTATCTGCATGGATATTTCTGAATATCTGTATCACCCGGAGGAGGTTGTTACCATATTTTCTGAAGCATTACGAAAATTGGATGAAAATACCGTCAACTACATGATCGATGAGCTGAAAAAAGAACGGGACGAAGCGGTTGCAGTTCTGGCTGAGAAGGATGCCGTTTTATCTGCAAAAAATGATGAGATTGCAAGATTAAAGGCGCAACTTGCTGAACGTAACAAATAAATTTTTATTTTTTTAAATAAAAACAAACAGAAAACTCCTGATATTATACCTGTTGTGTAGCAAACCTATCCGAGTGCCGGTTCTTAGGCAACGCCCCTTGCTGCCTTACATACCGTTGCACCGAGGATAAAACTCTAGCGTTTTGCCCAATAACAATGTATAATATCAGGAGTTTTCGTTCGTCTGCATCACTCAAATTGATGCTCTTTATAGTGATGGGCTTCCTCCAGCATCATATCCTTGACCTTCATGAGCCGCACCTGCGTGCTTCGCTCATTCTCATCAAGCTTCATGCTGATATAGCGGATGCCCTCCTTTGTCTCAGGAATGATAACATGCTCCAGCGCATTTACACGCCGTCTGGTCTTCTCGATCTCCGACGCCAGAAGCTGACAGGATTTTTCGATCTCTGCCAGTTTCAGCATATCCGGAAGGATGTCAGCAAGTGACTTTACTGCATCATCCAGATCGCCTGAGGTAAATGCAAAACCGTAAGAATAGATATCATTCTCATCCGCACTTTTTGTTGTATATTCAAATACCGGAATATCTACACTCATAACATTTCGATCCTTGCAGGTAAGCTGGACTTCCTGTTTTGGTGCCATCAGTGCCGTATGAAGGATCTGTTCAGACATGCCGGCTTTTGCTATGACAAAATTCGTATTGGCGGCCTTGATACCGGTCTCAACCTTCTCACGAAGTGCCATATTCTCTCTTGCCATATCAAGGAACTGCCGCATCAGCTCATCTCGTTTATCTTTTAACAGCTTATGGCCTCTGGTTGCCGTAACAAGCTTCTTCTTTAAACGGGTCAGTTCCATTCTGGTAGGATTTACCTGTGTAGCTGCCATTTTTGCCTCCTTATAATGTCAACTCGAAGCGTCCACCTTGCTTGGCGGCTCGTAGCGCTCTTCCGTTTATTAACTCGAAGCGCTCCACCTCGCCTGACGGCTCGGTGGGTTCTGTCGAACCATGCTCACGTCCCCGGTGATCAACTCCTATGAGCAAGCTCATGTAGCTGATCACCAAGTCCGCTCACGCGCTTCTCGTTACTTTCCATAGTACTGATCTAACCACTTATCATCGATACGTTTCAGCTCTGCACGAGGCAGGATCGATAACAGCTTCCAGCCGATGTTTAATGTCTCCTCGATACTTCTGTCTGTCTCATAACCCTGAGATACATATTCCTTTTCAAATGCCTCTGCAAACTTTGCATATAAAATATCGATATCCGACAATGCAGATTCACCAAGGATCGTCATAAGTTCCTTTGCATCCTTTCCACGGGAATATGCCGCAAATAACTGGTTCATGGTGCTGGAATGATCTCCTCTTGTCTTTCCTTCACCGGTACCCTTATCCTTCAGACGTGACAGCGATGGAAGTACATCGATTGGTGGTGTTACACCCTTTCTGTAAAGCTCACGGCTTAAGATGATCTGTCCCTCTGTGATATATCCTGTTAAGTCAGGGATTGGATGTGTCTTATCATCCTCAGGCATGGTAAGGATTGGGATCATTGTGATACTACCATTCTTGCCACGCTGTCTTCCTGCTCTTTCATATAAGGTTGCAAGGTCTGTATACATGTATCCGGGATATCCACGACGACCCGGAACCTCTTTTCGGGCTGCGGATACTTCTCGTAATGCATCTGCATAGTTTGTGATATCCGTCAGGATAACCAATACATGCATGTTCTTTTCAAATGCAAGATATTCTGCAGCGGTCAGTGCCATACGAGGGGTAGCGATACGCTCAACCGCAGGGTCATTCGCAAGGTTGATGAACAGTACAGTTCTGTCGATCGCGCCTGTCTCCTTGAAGCTCTCCGTGAAGAAGTTCGCTTCTTCGAAAGTAATACCCATAGCCGCAAATACTACTGCGAATGGTTCATCCGTTCCACGCACCTTTGCCTGTCTTGCGATCTGGGCTGCTAACTTCGAATGTGGAAGTCCCGATGCTGAGAAGATCGGCAGCTTCTGTCCTCTTACCAGTGTATTTAATCCATCAATAGCAGAGATACCTGTCTGGATAAATTCCGATGGGTAATTTCTTGCTGCCGGATTCATTGGCAGACCGTTGATATCTCTTCTCTCCTCCGGAAGGATATCCGGTCCTTTATCGATCGGCCTTCCCAGTCCGTCAAATACACGGCCAAGCATATCTTCTGATACGCCAAGCTCCATGCTCCGTCCAAGGAATCTTACTTTACTGTTTGAAAGGTTGATACCTGTTGAATTCTCAAATAACTGTACCAGTGCATCTTCACCATTGATCTCAAGGACCTTGCATCTTCTGACTTCGCCGCTTGCAAGCTCGATTTCACCAAGTTCATCATAGGTGACATTTTCTACACCATGTACCAGCATCAGAGGTCCTGCAACTTCCTGTATGGTTCTATATTCTTTTGGCATGTGCTTAGTCCTCCTTTGCTATGGCTGCTTCCAGTTCCTGATGAAGTGCCTTTATGATCTTGTCATATTCTGTTTCCACATCTTCCGGATGTGTATATTTGAAACGTCCGATCTTCTCACGAACCTCCATATTCAGAATATTCTTTATAGTTGCACCCCTCTTTAAGGCTTCTGATGATTCCTCATAGAATGCCAGCACAAGTTCCATCATGCGGAACTGCTTATCCAGTGGTGTGTAAGTGTCGATCTCATGGAATGAATTCTGATGAAGGAAATCCTCACGAATGGATCTGGCTGCTTCCATCTTCAGTCGGTCACTTGCAGATAACGCATCCATACCAACCATTTTAACGATCTCGTCAAGCTCTGCTTCTTCCTGTAATAATGTCATAAGCTTCTGACGGTCTTCCATCCAGTGCTCATTGACATTTTCCTCAAACCATTTTCCCATGTTATCTACATACAGCGAATAACTGGTCAGCCAGTTGATCGCCGGGAAATGTCTCTTATAAGCCAGTGCAGAATCCAGTCCCCAGAATACTTTAACGATACGAAGGGTTGCCTGTGATACCGGCTCTGAAATATCACCACCAGGAGGTGATACGGCTCCGATTACGGATAAGGCTCCTGTTCTTCCTTCCGAACCAAGTGTCTTAACCATACCGGCACGCTCATAGAACTGTGCCAGACGGCTTCCAAGATATGCAGGATAACCTTCCTCACCAGGCATCTCCTGTAAACGTCCTGACATTTCTCTGAGTGCTTCTGCCCATCTGGAAGTAGAGTCAGCCATCAGTGCAACGGAATATCCCATATCACGGAAATATTCTGCTATCGTAATACCGGTGTAAATAGAAGCCTCCCTGGCTGCAACCGGCATATCCGATGTATTTGCGATCAGAACGGTTCTCTCCATCAGGGAGTATCCTGTCTTCGGGTCTTTCAGTTCCGGGAACTCGTTTAATACATCCGTCATCTCATTTCCACGCTCGCCGCATCCGATGTATACAACGATATCGGCTTCTGCCCATTTTGCAAGCTGATGCTGGATAACGGTCTTTCCACTACCGAATGGTCCAGGAACTGCTGCTACACCACCCTTTGCGATCGGGAAGAATGCATCAACAACTCGCTGTCCTGTGATAAGCGGCATAACCGGTGGAATCTTCTCTGCATAAGGACGGCCTTTACGAACCGGCCATTTCTGCATCAGAGTCAGTTCCTTGTCTCCCTTTGCTGTCTCGATCACACATACAGTTTCTTCTACAGTGAAATCACCGTTCTTGATCTCTTTTACAGTTCCCTCTATACCATATGGAACCATGATCTTCTGAGTTACGACAACTGTCTCCTGTACGATTCCGATCACATCTCCGGCTTCTACCTTATCCCCTACCTTAACGCATGGAACAAATGGCCATTTGATGTCTCTCTTTAATGATGGAACTTCAACGCCTCGCTGCAAATTATTTCCACAGATTTTCATGATATCATCCAAAGGTCTCTGGATACCGTCATAGATACTGCTGATCAGTCCGGGTCCAAGTTCTACGGACAGCGGCATTCCGGTTGACTCTACCGGTGCGCCCGGTCCAAGTCCTGATGTCTCTTCGTAAACCTGAACAGATGCCTGATCTCCATGCATCTCTATGATCTCGCCGATCAGTCGGCTCTCACTTACTCTGACAACGTCATACATATTCGCGTCACGCATTCCCTCTGCGATAACAAGAGGTCCTGCAACTTTTTTTATCTTACCTGTTGCCACGTTTTCTGGTCACGCTCCTTCCTAGTTTCCACTGAACAGAATGTCCGAACCGACTGCCTGTTCTACGGATTTCTTTACTCCATTTATACCCGCGGATGTATTACCGGAAACTCCTGGGATCAGGATGATCGCCGGAAGCATCTGCGTCTTATATCTCTCTATCTCTTTCTTGATCTGCTCTGCCATACTCTCTGTTACATAGATAACGGCATATCCACTTTCTGCCAGTCTTCTGAGCTGCGTACTGCCCTGTTCTGCATCGGATACCGGGAAGGTCTCAAGTCCCAGAGTCGCAAAGCCATAGATGCTGTCATATTCACCTAATACTGCAATTCTATACATACATTTCCCTTACCCTTTCTCTGATCGCATCATCCGGCAGATGATTTAACTTTCCGGTCAGGATGATCCTGACTGTCTTGATCTCATTCTGCCTTGCAAGTACATAAGCAACAAGTGGTCCGATCGTAAATGAATTATATTTCTGTGGTCGGATCGCCTCTATGATCCGGTTGTCACACCAGCGTTCAAATGCAGATGAACTGTCCGATAATGCCGCAGCTCCACCGGAATACGGTGTTTCTTCCAGATATTTGATCACATCCGGCATACCGGAAAGTGCTGCCCGCATCAGGCGTTCCACATTGAGCGTCTGACATTCCTCCATCGCACGTCTCATAAAATCCAGTCCTTTTTCTGTCTTTACAGAACGGACTGCAATCTTGATATTTGCAACTGCCACAACTGTCTCTGCATATTCTTTTAATAATGCATCTCCATTTTTCTCCGCTGCCGCAAGCATTGCCCGCATGGTTGCCCGGTCGATGATAACATCACACATCTGACCATCTCCGGTATGCACCAGACATTCATATGCCTCTAACGCACATTCCCGCATGGATTCCGGTAATGACCGGAAATCCTTATTCTTAATGATCTCGACTAATGCTTCACCCGAAACAGATGCATTGTCATAAAATACATTTGCCTGAACTTCTCCGTCTATAACGGTCTTGATCGCTGCCTTCAGATTATGGAAACTATCCTGGATCAGCAGCACGTCAAATACTGTCTGATCGGATACCATCTCTTTGACCAGTGTCCATGTTTTTTCCAGTTCCCTGTTCAAAATGGTCTCTGCATCCTGTACTCCGGCTTCTGTATCACCCCAGCCTTTTTCACTTAAAAACTGAAGGCAGTCCGCATATGTTTTCTGAACGATCAACTGCTCGATCACAGCCTGCGAAAACAACGACATCTCAAGTGCCCGGATCCTGGCAACTGCATATATATATTTGTTTGCCATTTTTCTACCTCCCTTATGTGAATAACAGGGAATTTAATTTGTCTGCCATTTCTTCTTTCTGCGCATGGAACATGGCAGATAACGAACAATTCTCCTCAATACCGCCATAAATCAGGATAAATCCTCCATCTATATCACTGGCTTTATCCGCAAGCGTTAATTCTCCTCCATGTGCTTTTGCTATCTCTGATACCCGTTTTGCAAATCCTGCCGGAAGCCGTTCCATATCCTTGGCTGAAAAGCTGATCTGTCCGCTCTTTGGCTGTACTGCATTTCCGATCATACGCTCCATCATATGGAAATATCGATCAACTTCCATATCAATCATTCCGTTATAAGCCTTGCCTATTACTTCATTGATGATCTCCTGCTTTGCCTTTAAGACTGTCTGGCGTTTCTTCAGGTCAGCAGAGGATTTTGCCCTTGCCATACCGTCAGATTTTACATGGCTGGCCTTTTCAACCGAACCCGCTTTGATCTTATCTGCTTCCACCTTTGCATCTTCTATAATCTGATCTGCCTTTTTCTGTGCATCTTCAAGGATCATATCGGATTGAGTGTTTGCCTCTTCCAGAATCTGTTCAACGATCTTCTCTAATCCTGTCATACAAATCCTCCTGTACTGCTTGTTCAATCATGTTTCAAATCTGCGCCTGCTTTATACCGGTACGCCGTTAATTGCAAGAATTGATACGAGCAGCGCAAGGATCGCATATGTCTCTACCATTGCAGGGAAAAGCATGGCTTTACCGAACTGATCCGGCTTCTTTGCTACGATACCAACTGCTGATACAGCGGTTTTGCCCTGATGCATAGCGGATACAAGACCAACTAATGCGATAGGAAGACATGCTGCAAGAATCAGTAAACCGGTTGCTGTTGAAAGCTCTGCAGGAGCACCATTTAAAATACCGATCTTTGATAAAGCGATAAATCCTACCAGCAGTCCATAGATACCCTGTGTACCAGGAAGAAGCTGGATGATAAGAACCTTTGCGAATTTGCTTGGATCTTCACTTACTACACCTGATGCAGCCTGACCTGCGATACCTACACCATAAGCAGATCCCATACCTGCCAAAATAACTGCTAATGCAGCTCCTGTTAATGCTAAAACTGTACCCATTGTCATATTGATTATTCCTCCTTAATTTCCGGTTTACAGGTTTTCATGCCTGCATTCCCTATATCTACATATTTTGTATTTTCTTTAAATGGACGGAACGCTTCTCCGCCGCCCTCATAAAACTTACCAAAGAATTCTACATACTGAAGTCGGCATGTATGGACATAAGCACCTAACATATTGATCGCAAGGTTAAATGTATGTCCGATGATAAATACCAGAATAAATACGATTGCCCCCAATATTCCATCTCCTACCATACTTCCCATCTGGTTAATAACCTGTGCGATAACACCGGTTGCAAGTCCCAGCGCAAGCAGTCTGGAATAAGATAACAAATCAGACAGCCAGCCTGTGATATTGTAAATGTCATACAAACCAAGTGCCAGTCGGAGCACCGGATTCTTATGACTTCTGCCGGACATCACAACGATGATCGCTGCACCTAAGATCGTAATGACATAGCTGAAAGTCTTAAGTCCATTTGAAAAATGGAAGCTTACCTGTGCAATCGATGCAAATAAACTGGTTGGCATCAGCATCAGTACCAGACCGATGATGAGCAGATACCACGATACAACATCTGAAAAGAAGCCTATAAAATCTTTCTTCTTTAAACACATATAGCCTTTTAGCGCCAGACCACCGAACAGATGGATCAATCCAAATAACAGGGAGAAGATCAGCATCTTCATCGGGTTGTCGAGCGGTGCAAACCATACCGGCGCGATCGTGATCTCATGATGGAAAAACGTTCGTGATACAACTGCTACCACATCTCCAAAATATCCTCCAAACAAGATACCCCATATCAATGTCGATATACCGCAATATTCAAATAATGTCAGTGACTTCTTCATGCCATCACCCATCTTCGGGAACTTCCGAAGCAGGATAAAACATGCAAGGAATATAATAAGTCCATATGCCGCATCCGACAACATCAATCCGAAGAAGAATACATAGAATAAACTCATCGGTGTCGTCGGATCCATCTCGCCTCTGGCAGGAAGTCCATAGGATTCCAGAATTCCTTCTGCCGATGCAAATGGCATCTTATTACTTAACTGTACCGGTGCCGGTTCATCCTCAGGTATCTCGCTGGTCTCAACCATCAGCACGAAATTATGATTCAACTCTTCTTTCACCTTTTCTTCATCCCGTTCCAGTACATAACCGGTTATGATAAATGTACTGTTTGACTGAAGCAGGGTTCCAAGCACCTGATATTTCTCAGCTCTGATCTTGTAATAATCGGATAAGGTCCTAAGTGCCTGCCTGTTCTCCGCAAACCCGGCGATCTGTTTTTTCAGATCCTCGATCTCATCCTCATACCCTTCTATCGTAAGCTGATATTTCTTGATCTTATTCTCCGGTGTCCGTTTTGAAAAATATGACATCCGGGTAAATCCTTCTGCCCTTAAGGCTTCTTCCAGTCTCTCCGTCTCTGTTTTCAAACATACCACAAATATACATGTCTGATCTTTATCGGAAGATATCACCGTGATCTCATGAGCCGACAGCTCCGGCTGCCTTTTTGCAACCAGTTCTTCTATCATATTCTCTGTAAGACCGGGTCCTAAACTTCCCATGATCACATCTGTATGTTCGGTTCCGGTCGTATTGATCGGAACATCCATATTGATCCACGGTTTCAGTCCATCGATCGCAAGCTGGCATTTGGCAATCTCTGCCTTGCAGTTTCCAATTTTCTTATCCTTATCCCGGATTTTCTGAACGATCATATTATACTCATGCCGATTCTCAACAATCTCTTTATATACAGAATCGTCTACATCATCTTTTCCTGCAAGTGCCTGCAGCATCGATGTTTTTTCCGGTGCATATCTGCCAAGGATCTCTAAGGCTTCGTCGGTATTCTGGACTCGTTTTTCATATTTGGAACGCTGACTGGTTGTATTAATCTTCTTAAATACTTCTGTCTCATCCCCATCAGTCCGGATCTCCAAAG
>ERZ808240.955-NODE-955-length-36703-cov-32.174634_pt1 | contig 36703 bp, 26 predicted proteins | sample MGYA00521084_ERZ808240 | MGnify/ENA primary metagenome ERZ808240 (study PRJEB31516, sample SAMN03275571) | gut metagenome | biome: mammalia-associated habitat; material: feces | host: Papio cynocephalus | place: Kenya | collected 2012-08-06 ... | reverse complement strand
GAGGCCCATTTCGACAGCGGCGGCTTCCCCTGCGGCTATGCGGAGGTCTCCTACGACGGGAAGCATTTCCACAGGGCCGGCTCCCTCGCCGACGGCGGAGTTTCCATATTCCCGAAACGTCCGGTACGCGCCGTGAGACTCGTGTGCACTTTCACCGGCAACGGCCGAGAACTGACAATCCTCCAGCCCATAAGGGTATATCCCCTCATGACGGAATAATATAATGTTTAACTCAAGTTTCGCAAGTGCGAAACACCACTTTTGAGCCCTTGTGGCGAGGGTAAGTCCTCTCCCCGAGGGAGAGGATTTAGGAGAGGGGTAACGTAGACAGGAAAAAGTGCGTGGGACTTGAGAGTTTGATTAATGAGATAAGTTTAATATTCGCAATGAGTTAGAATACTTGCGAAACTTGAGATGTTTAACGAATCATTGAATGAAATGAATAAGATTTATGCTTTCATCGCGACGCTTTCCTGCATGATGCCATGCCTTGCAGCCAACGCTCAGTCTTATGTCCCGAAGGACGGTGAAATAGGGTTCAGCCTGTTTCAGACGACAAAGGACAAGCCTTTCCGCAGTGTCCTTTCGACTCCGTTCACTCCTCACCGCTACTCTGACGTGGGATTTCTTGATCTTGATTCCGCATCTGACTCGCATCCTTTTTGGGGTATTGGCATCTCCATTACAGACGCCTCCTGCTGGCTTCTGTCACAGATGTCCGCAGAGGACAGGCACGCATTTCTTGAGCGGGTGTTCGGCAGGGACGGGATGAATCTCGGCATAATAAGGCTGAACTGCGGTTCAAGCGACTATGCCACTGAACTTTACAACTATAATGACCATTCCGGCGACGTCTCGATGAGGCACTTCTCGATAGAGCGGGACAGAAAGTATATGATTCCGATAATCAAGGAGATACAGCAGATACGTCCGGACGTGTTCATATTCTCCTCGATATGGAGCGCCCCCGGATGGATGAAGACGTCCGGACAGATGTGCGGCGGCTCGCTGAAGGATGAGTGCCTTCAGGCGTTCGCCAATTACTGGGCGGCCTATCTCAAGGCATACAAGGAGGAGGGCGTGGTCATAGATGCCATGACGGTTCAGAACGAGCCGCTCACGGATCAGGCCGGTGGATGTCCGGCGACTCTCGTGTCGGCGGAACAGGAGGCGAGGCTGGTGGGGAAACTGCTGCCCGCCGCCTTAAGGAAAGCCGGACTCGGGACGAAGATATGGCTCCTTGACCATAATTTCCTGTTCTGGGAGCGCGTCATTGATGAACTCTCCGACGAGGATGTTCTCAGAAATGTCGCCGCCGTGGCATGGCATCCGTACGAGGGCAGCCCGTCAGTTCAGGAAAAGGTTCATGAGAGATTCCCGGGAATGGAAATGCACCTTACAGAGCACGGTCCCGCTGTCGGCGACCATGGCAGGACGGCAAAGTGGTGGTCTGAGGAAATCTGCGCCTGTCTTAATTACGGATGCAGTTCCTACACCGGATGGAATCTGCTTCTCGATACGGACGGGCAGCCTGTCACCGGCAAGTTCAATTGTGCGGGACTCTATTCCATCGACACGGACACAGGCGCCGTTCTCCCGTCGTCGCAGCTTACGGTTTTCAGCCATATCGCTCCTTTCGTCAAGCCCGGCGCGGTGATTCTTCGGGCATCGCATCCAGACAAGGAGCTTCCGTCAATGGCTTTCCGCAACCCCGACGGCAGCATAGTCGTGTTCATCGCGTCTGAAAATCTTCACCGAAGGAAGAAATTTCAGATAAAATACCGGGACAATTTCCTTTCTGTCGCGCTCCCGATGGAGACATGGTCCCTCACCACGGTCGTAATTCGCGACAGATCATAACAATCGGGAAAACAAGCAGTCAAGTCTTTATTATGTCATATTTTATGAAATTCATGAAATTCATGAAATTCAGATTCTTTTCAACGGCTGCGGTTCTTGCAGCGGCGACTTTTGCCGCAGTTTCCTGCGGGCCTAAGCATACGGAGTGGACCGGGTGGACGAACCCCGTAATCGAAGGACGCTACGCCGATCCGGAGGGGGTTATGTACGGTGATGAACTGTGGATATATCCAACGACATCCGGCGCGGCCGAGGACCACAAGTATTACCATTTCGACGCCTTCTCGTCGAAGGATCTCAAGACCTGGACCAAGCACGAGGACGTGATTACCGAAAAGGAGGTGTCGTGGCTTCAAAAGTGCTTCTGGGCGCCGGCTGCCCTGACCAAGGACGGGAAATACTATCTTTTCTTCTCCTGCAACGACATCTATGAGGGAGACTACGGAGGAATCGGAGTCGCCGTTGCGGACAACCCGGCCGGACCGTTCCGCGACCTTCTCGGCAAGCCTCTTGTGGGCGAAATCGTGAACGGGGCGCAGCCGATTGACCAGTTCGTCTTTCAGGACCCCGCCACGGGTGACTGGCTGATGTGCTACGGCGGCTGGGGACGCTGCAACATCGTCCGTCTCTCGGACGACTTCACCCGTCTCCTGCCTTTCGCCGACGGGGAAACCTACAGGGACATCACTCCCGAAGGCTATGTCGAGGGCCCGTTCATGCTCTGCCGTGACGGCAGGTACTATTTCATGTGGAGCGAGGGCGGCTACTGGACCGACGACTATTGCGTGGCATATGCCGTTGCCGACACGCCTTTCGGCCCGTTCGAGCGCAGGGCGACTATCCTTCAGAGCGACTATGTCCACGGCACGGGCCCGGGGCACCACAGCGTCGTGAAGCACGGTGACGACTACTACATCATCTACCACCGCCATCCGATAGGCTACAGCGACGGCAGCGACCGGGTCGTGTGCATCGACAGGCTTGAATTTGATGAGGACGGTAACATCCTGCCTGTAAAAATGTCATAATGTTTTGATGTTTTGAGCGTCTTTTTGGCCATATTTTCCTGTCTTGCTCGTCATTTGGACCCACCAAACTCCTCGCGAGGCAGAAAAATCTGGCTCAAAAATACATCTCAAAACTCTCAGTCACTCATAATAATGAACTGGTAATTATGAAGAAAGGATATATTTCGTTGATTCTTATGATTTGCTGTGCTCCGGCGTTTTCGCAGCCGCGCACGGTGAGCGTCAACCCGTCGGAGAGATTCCAGACCATAGACAATTTCACCGCCTCGGACGCATGGAGCGGGGAATTTGTCGGGCGGTATTGGGGCGAGGCGGAGAAGTCCCGCATCGCGCGGTGGCTTTTCAGCCGGGAGACGGACGAGGCGGGGAATCCCTGCGGGATAGGCCTGTCAATGTGGAGGGTGAATCTCGGCGGAGGCACGCTGGAGCAGGAAAATCCTGACATACTGCCATACCGGAGGCGTGCCGAGTCCTATCTCACGGCGGGCGGCGGAGCGTATGACTGGACCAGGTGCCCCGGACAGAGGTGGTTCGTCTCCAGGGCCGCTGAGCTTGGCTGCAACAACTTCCTGCTCTTCTCCAACACCCCTCCCGTGCAGTTAACCCTGAACGGCCGAGGGTGGGCTCCGACGACCGACTCCGCCAATCTCCGTCCGGAGTGCTATGGAGCCTTTGCCGGCTATCTCGCAGACGTGGCGGCGCACTACGTTGAGAACGGCTGGAAGGTCTCCTACATCAGCCCCATCAACGAGCCGAACGTGCGGTGGAACTCCCCGCGTCAGGAGGGCTCGTCGTGGCGGATTGACCAGATGCACCGCGTCTTCTCCGAACTCGATTCCGCCCTCACGGCACGCGATGGGCTTGAGAATGTGAAGATTGCGGTGGGGGAGAGCGGCGACCTCAAATATTTCTACTCCACCTCAAATTACCTTCAGCAGGGTTTCTGCGGCTCCGACCTTGCCCCGGCATTTCTCGTCCGGCATTTCTGGGACGCTTCCAGTCCCTATTACCTCGGGAACTTCAGCCACATTCCGCGCCTGATTGTCGGGCATGACTACTGGAGCGAGACCACAAACCGCCAGATGACGGATGTGCGCGCCCGGGTCCGCGAGGTCTGCGAAGAGTACGGCGTCGGCTTCCAGCAGTCGGAGTGGTGCCTGCTGCCCTCTTCGATTATCCGGATTAAGGACGGGATGACCCATGAGGACTATGCCTGTGGCGACATTGACGTGGCTCTTCTGATGGGGCGGCTGATACACAGCGATATGACAGTGGCCGGCGCTACGGCCTGGGGCTACTGGAAGGCCATGGAGGTGAAGGGCGACCATGCGCTGATTGCCCTCTGGCCGGAGGACGGCGACCTGCACAAGGGCGGTCGCGTCACGGCGAACAAGCTGCTCTGGGCGCTGGGCAACTACAGCTTCTTCGTCCGCCCGGGCTATGTCCGCATCGCGTGTGACGGCGCGGATGACCTGAACGCCCTAACAGTGTCCGCCTATATGTCCCCGGAGGGCGACAGGCTCGTTCTCGTCGGCGTGAATTCGGGATTTCGGGATGAGGACATATCCCTCAGGCTTCCGTCGTCCGTCCGCAGGCGGGTTTCCGCTGTGAAGACCTACCGCACTGATTCCCGCACCGACCTCGCTCTCGTCGGCTCTTCGGAGCGCGTTCCGTCGTCCATAACGGCAAGACAGCGTTCGCTTACAACGATAGTCATTGATTTACAATAATATATATTCCCGGAAAACAATATCCCCGAAAAATCATATTTCGATGAAAAAATATATCATCACCCTCGCTTCAATTCTTTTTTCGCTCATTTTCGGAATCTCGCTCTCCGCACAGGAATTTATCCGCATCGCTGCGCACGACTCTTCGGAGGAATCGAAGAAATCGGCGGATATCGTCTGCACCGGAGAACACGACGAACTTACGATTCAGAAGGTTCTGGACGGCTTTGACGGCACGATGACCCGCGGATGCCACATCCTTTTCTATGACGGGAACTACAACATCGACGGGTTTTACACCGACCCGCGTTTTCCGATGCCGACCGCGCTCAGGGTCCGCAAGTCCGTCGGTGTGGTGCTGCGCGGAATCGACGAGAGCGGCCTGCGCAAAAATTCCGGCGTGCTCTTCAACGTGCGTCCGCAGGCCTATGAGGGAACTGACCCGTCGGTGCAGATGAACGTGATTGCGTGCTCGAATGACAATATGTATAACACGAATCACTTGACAATCAGGAATTTGTCGATAACACTGCCGGACATAAACCATAAGGTGATATGCATCAACACCTTCTGTGCCGGAGCGGCGATACTCGAAAACATCCGTCTTTTCTCGATTGGCTGCGGCCCGGGAAAGATGCCGGTGGAAGGATCCGTGGGCGTGAGGGGGTCGAACATAAATCCGAACGGAGTGGGGCATCATTGGAACGACATCATCGCGGACGGGTTCTACGAGGCTTTTCAGATTGGAGGGGAACATCTCGTGGCGACTAATTTGCTGGGTTACAGGAGCTATTATGGCTACACTTTCGGGAACTATGACGTGGTGGAGCAGTCGAAGGCTTCGGGCTGGTACGGCGTGTGGGAGCATCCGATTACGCTGATTAACTGCGGCGAGGAACTCTGCGCGTCGCTTCCGCTGTTCAATGTCTGCGGTGGTTCGCGCAGGCCGCATTCACGTGGATATCAGGTGATTGACCTCATCTCACACACGGTCGAGTTCCGCGAGAAGGAGAACCCTACGCTTGCCCCGGTGCTGCCGGCCCGCGAGACCGTTCCGGGTTCATGGTGCGGAAACATCACTTTCTGCGGGAACAAGTTTGCCGAGAGCATGGAGAACGCGGTTGATGTGCCGTTCTGGGCAGATGGCTCGGGGCAGCGCTTCTTCACGCGCAACTCCGCGCATTCCCTGTCCGGGACTTCCGCCGAGAGGGAGAGCTACCTGCCGATGTATATGCAGCAGTACTATGACACCGACCTCGAAAAACTCCTGATATACAACGGCTCCGACTGGGTTGACACGATGGGCAATGTCGTCGGGCCTCTGAAGCCCTCGTTTGACCGGGCGTTCATCCCGCAGCCGGTGTTCGACGCGGAGCCGGGCTATGTGGAGCTCTACTGGAAGGCCTGGGAGCAGGCCTACGCCCACGTGAAATGGCAGAAGGGGCTCGTGCAGCCGCTCTATATGGACGAGGCCCTGTGGGACGACACCATCTGGATCTGGGATTCGGAGTTCATGGTGATGTTCTGCAAATACGCCCCGAAGCTCTTCCCCGGCATCCAGACGCTCGACAATTTCTATTACACGATGCTTGAGGACAGCGGCTCGTCCCTGCGCATCCAGCATCCTGACAACCCGCCTTTCTTCGCGTGGGTGGAGAACGACTACTACAAGATGACCGGTGACGACGCACACATCCGCGAGCTGCTTCTGGACAAGAAGTTTCTCCAGCGCTACTGGGACCTTTTCCCGACGCTCTCTCCGGAGAAAAGGCTCCAGTTTGACCACTATCCCATGGCTCTGAGGTACAGGGGTATAGGCTATGAGTGGAACGGGATTTCGAGCGGAATGGACAACACCCCGCGCACCCGGGCCGGCAAGGGGATGCTCTGGGTCGACGCCATCTCGCAGCAGGCCCTTTCCGCGCTCTACATCTCGCGCCTCGCCAAAATCTCCGGCGACGGCGCCACGGCCCGCGAGTTCGCGAAGAAATGGAAGAATCTGCGGGAGATTGTGAACAGATACTACTGGGACGAGAAAGGCGGATGCTACTACGACATCGTGCCGGCGGCTCCCGGAGAGACCGCATCGGCTTCGGGCGAGACTGCAACGGCTTCAGAAGCGACCGCATCGGCTTCGGAAGAGGGCGCTCGACCGGCTTCCGGTGACGGCGCTCGGTCTGCTTCGGGTGATGGCACCTCGGAGGCTGGTGTTCCGGCTTCCAAATCCGCGTGGCGCACGACCGGCATCCTGACTCCGGCGTCCTTCTGGCCTATGCTCGCGGAAATCCCCTCGAAGGCTCAGGCAAGGCGCATGACCGAATTTGCCCTGCGCCCCGACAAGCTCGGCGGAGAGGTACCGTGGGTGACCGTCTCGCGTGACGACCCGGACTTTAACTCTAAGGACGGATGGTACTGGCGCGGATCCATGTGGCTTCCGACCGCCTACATGGGCATCAAGGCCCTTGAAAAGTACGATTTTCAGGAGACCGCCGACACCACTGCCGAGAAGGTTCTCTCATGGATGCTCCGCACCTACAGAGACTACGACCCGCACACAATCTGGGAATGCTACTCCCCGACCGCGCCGGCTCCGAGCAGCAACCACGGCAAGCGCGTCCGCCCCGACTTCTGCGGATGGTCCGCCCTTGGTCCCATATCCCTCTTCATCGAGAATGTCCTCGGTTTCCACGACATCGACGCCTCCTCCCGCACCGTGCGCTGGGACATCCGTCACGACTGCCGCCACGGCCTGAACAACCTCAGCTTCGGCGACACGACCACCGACCTGCTCTTCGACCCGGCGACCTCCACCGTCACCGTCCGCAGCAACAAGCCCTACCGCCTCATCCTCAACGGCAAGACTCACCGCATCCGAGCCGGAGAAACGGAGATAAAAACCGAGGGGATAGGGCAGAAGGCCTTGCGGCCGGAGTGAAACTGATTACCGGCAGTCCCTTAATATCTGCGGTAATGACCTTTCACTCTCTCATTTCGGCCTAGGCGGATACGTTTGTACCCGCGAACCCAGACCAATCTGATAATCTCCACCCTTATGGAGATTACAAGTTTGTGATAAGTTCTTTTTCTCATGGTATTTAAAACTGTTAGCTTGTAAGAACTATCGACCCCTTGCAAAGTAACCATCCCCTCGGTAGATGAAAAAGGCAAGCATCCATAAGGGATAGATGCCTGCCTTTAAATTGCTAACAGTCATATACCATGACACTGCAAAGGTAAGCAAAATTTATTATATTCAAAGCAAACAGATGAAAAAAAGGCGCAAAAGCGCCGTGCGGAGAACAGCGAAGCGCAGGCCATGTGGGATAGGGCGCACGGAGCACGACTTCCCCCTGATGCAGGGGGGACGGGAGGGGTCGGAAAACAGGGGATAGGGCGCACGGAGCACGACTTCCCCCTGATGCAGGGGGGACGGGAGGGGGTAAGAAAGAGAGAATGGGGCGTATCAACAAAAAGGCGCAAAAGCGCCGTGCGTAGAACAGCGAAGCGCAGGCCATGTGGGATAGGGCGCACGGAGCACGACTTCCCCCTGATGCAGGGGGACGGGAGGGGGTAAGAAAAAAGGCCGGAGTAATCCGGTCTTTTTTCTTAATTGAGAGGGTGCCCGGTCGGATTCGAACCGACGACATTCAGAACCACAATCTGACGCTCTAACCAACTGAACTACGGGCACCGTGTTCTTTTGGGACTGCAAAGATAGACAAATTCCGCCGTTATGCAAAAAAAATGTTATTTTTGTATGATTATTTTTGGAAACACGGATTCCCTATGCGGAATACCTCAAAATCAACGGTTATGGGGCGTGAAATAAAATTCTCCCTTGTCTATAGGGATATGTGGCAGTCGTCGGGAAAATATGTCCCGAAGGCGGAGCAGCTGGTGAGGGTGGCGCAGCCCATCATCGAAATGGGATGTTTCGACCGCGTGGAGACCAACGGCGGGGCGTTCGAGCAGGTCAATCTCCTCTTCGGGGAGAATCCGAACAGGGCGGTGCGCGAGTGGACGGCTCCTTTCAGAAAGGCCGGGATTCAGACCCATATGCTGGAAAGGGGACTCAACGGTCTGAGGATGAATCCGGTCCCGGCCGACGTGCGCGAGCTGATGTATAAGGTGAAGAAGGCGCAGGGCACGGATATATCCCGTTCGTTCTGCGGACTCAACGACCACCGTAACCTCCGGCTCAGCGTCGAATATGCCAAGAAGGCGGGAATGGTCTCGCAGGTCGCCCTTAGCATCACCCATTCGCCCGTCCACACCGTCGGATACTATATGGGCGTCGTCCGCAAGGTCGTCGAGTATGGGGCTGACGAAATATGTCTCAAGGATATGGCGGGAATCGGAAGGCCGACTTTCCTCGCGGAACTGACGAGGGAGATAAAGAAGGCATATCCCCACATTCTTGTCCAGTATCATGGGCACAGCGGGCCGGGCTTCTCCCCGGCTTCGATGCTGGAAGTGGCGCGTGCCGGTGCGGACTACCTTGATGTGGCCGTCGAACCCCTCTCGTGGGGCAAGGTGCATCCGGACGTGATAACGGTGCGCGAGATGCTGCGTGCCGACGGATTCACGGTCAGGGACCTGAATATGGACGCCTATATGGAGGTGCGTTCGCTCACGCAGTCGTTCATAGACGATTTTCTCGGATACTGGATAGACCCGAACAACTCCCGTCTGAGTTCGCTCCTTGTCGGATGCGGGCTTCCGGGCGGGATGATGGGTTCGATGATGTCAGACCTGAAGGGTTTTCGGACAGCGATTAATGACTCGCTTCGGGCGCAGTCGAAGCCGGAGCTGAGCATAGACAATCTCATGGTGAGGCTCTTCCGTGAGGTCGAATATGTCTGGCCTCGGCTGGGTTATCCTCCGCTTGTGACCCCTTTCAGCCAGTATGTCAAGAACACGGCGCTCATGAACCTTCTCGACTCCATTAAGGGAAGGCCGCGCTGGTCTTCGATTGACAAGGACACATGGAACATGATTCTCGGGAAGATGGGACGGCTGCCCGGGCCGCTCGCTCCTGAAATCGTTGAACTGGCCTCGTCAAAGGGGCTGGAATTCTACACCGGCAACCCTCAGGACGCTTTCCCGGACGAACTTCCGAAGTTCCGCCGTATGATGGCGGACGAGGGCTGGGACGATGGTCCGGACAGCGAGGAACTCTTTGAACTTGCCATGCACGAGAGGCAGTACCGCGACTACCGCTCGGGAGTGGCCAAGGAGCGCTTCGAGGCGGAACTTGAGTCGAGAAAGGCCGTGGCGGGAGCTCCGATTGTGGTGACCAGACCTGTCGTGGCGATGCCTAGGTTCGACATCGACGCCCTTCTGAAACGCTGGCCGGACGCGAAGCCGCTCCGGTCGCCGGTCAAGGGGCAGATGCTCTGGCAGATTGACGTTGACGACAAATCGACGGCTCCTGCGGAAGGAACTCCGGTCAGGGCGGGGGAGGCTGCGGGCTATGTTCAGGCCTATTACGGCATAGAGGAGGTCATTCCGGCGACGGATGGCAGAATTGTTGCAGTCACCGCCGCCCAGGGCGCGAAAGTCGAGAAGGACGAAATCGTGGCCCTTTATATATAAATGGATACAGTGCCGTCCGTGTCATGCGGCGGCTTTCAATGAAACATATATAAACGAACGACATAATGAAATTCAACAAGATTGCTGCGCTGGCGCTGCTTGCCTGCGCGTCATTTACATCCTGTCTCAAGAGCGAATACCGTGTCAGCGGCTATGTCTGGTTTGCCGACGTCATTGACGAGACACATCTCCGTGCTGACGGAAACACCACGTATAACATCGTCGAGAATGCCACAGACGCCGATTTCGCCAAGTGTGGTCGTCTCATCATAAACTGCGACCTTCTGACCGCAGCTGATGCCGACGGCAAGCAGGACATAAAGCTGAACGCTTACAGTGAAGTCAAAGTCAAGGACTGCGTGCCGTCGGAAAGCGCGGCCGTGGCCGGATTCGGCCGGGATTCCGTTTATATCGCCGAGAACGGGCGTATCTGGACGGCCAATGGTGAGAACCAATATATGACCCTGTTTGTCAGTGTCCCGAAAATAAAGGACAGCGAGACCGTGCATGACCTTGAACTTGTGTTCGACAAAACGAGCGACGCCAATGAAATCCGTTTCATCCTCTATCACGACGCCAACGGCGACGTCATAACGAAGGAAACCCCGGACGACAAGAAATCGTCCGACAACTTCTACATCAGCTTCACCGTTCAGAATTTCCTCAAGAACATAGACATCACAAGTTCCACCCGCTTCACCTTCACCACCGCCTTTGACCAGGACAAGTCTGGGGACAAATAGCGATTCAATCCTCAGATTTGGGATTTATTTTTGAGGGCTTCTTAGGGAAAGGGGATGAAGAAAAGGATGAGATGCAAGGCGCACCGGGGATTTCAACACCGGAGCAACCTTATGGTTGTGAGGATTTGAAATTCACGTGCAACGAAGCAGGTCGCTTTTTCTTCGCCCCGCTATCTCTTTTTGGTGGGGTGACCGACGATCTGAATGTCTATATAATCCACCTTATAGCCCTTAAACCGCTTTCTTGCGAGCCTTTCAAGCAGCTCGCTGATGACCTTGTCCTCCGAGATGTCGCGGAAGGTATTGTTCTCGATGTCGTAGAAATGCGCGTGCTCGTATGTGTTGAAGTCGAAGAACATCTTGTTGTTCGCGCTGAGCCGGTGCTGATATATTCCGAGGTTCGCGAACTCCGAAAGAATGTTATATACGGAAGCGACTGTGATCTTCGTGTTAGCGTCGTTTTCTATCTCCTGTGCCACCATGTCAGCTGAGGCGTGTCCCAGTTTCTGCATTGCCCTGTGCACCGCAAGTCTCTGCGGCGTGGCCTTGAGCGATTTCCTTTTCAGCATTGCGGCGAAACCATTCTGCGTGTTCTCCTCGATATTGTCCATTTGCATCAATCTTACTTTAGTTCCATACTGTTTTTGCACATACATCGCAATCGGTGTTGCCTGAGGCTGTTCAGACCCTTTCGTATCCCAAAGTTATTGAAAAATAGTCTTCTTTGCAAAATTTTCGTCCTTATATTCCGTGAATTTAACCGATTTGTAACAGAATAGCGGGGGTGTGGCACGGAATATACGGAGAAATTTGCTAATTTTGCAGACTTTGGTGCGTCCGATGAACGGGCGTCAAGACTTTTGGTATATGGAGAAGACGAAATGCCTCATAATAGGCGGGGGACCGGCCGGATATACCGCCGCGATTTATGCGTCCCGCGCCGATCTCGCGCCTGTGCTCTATGAGGGAGCGCAGCCGGGAGGACAGCTCACCACAACCACCGACATTGAAAACTACCCCGGCTTCGCGAACGGGATCGGCGGGCAGGAACTTATGGCGGCTATGCGCGCGCAGGCGGTGCGTCTGGGGGCTGACATCAGGCTCGGAACGGTCTCTGACGTGGATTTTTCATGCAGCCCGCTGAAGGTGAAGGTTGACGGGACAGCGGAGGTCGAGGCCGAGACGGTCATTATTGCGACAGGGGCGACGGCCAAGTATCTCGGACTTCCTTCGGAGACGAAATACAGGGGGATGGGCGTGTCGGCCTGCGCGACCTGCGACGGGTTCTTCTACAGGAAGAAGGTCGTTGCGGTCGTGGGCGGCGGAGACACGGCGTGCGAGGAGGCAAGCTACCTCGCGGGTCTGTGTAGCAAGGTCTATATGATTGTGCGGCGCGACGTGCTCCGGGCCTCAGAGGCCATGCAGAGGCGTGTGCTCGACGCCGGGAACATCGAGATTCTCTGGAACTGCAGCACGCAGGAGGTGCTCGGCGACGACTTCGGGGTCACCGGCGCCCGGCTTGTCCGCAGTAACGGCGAGGTCTTTGACATAGCCATTGACGGATTTTTTCTCGCCATCGGGCATCATCCCAATTCCGACGTGTTCCGGGCATGGGTCGATGTCGATGATCAGGGATATATACTCACGGACGGGAAGTCGTCGCGCACGAACGTCGAAGGCGTGTTCGCCGCCGGGGACGTGCAGGACCCTACCTACCGGCAGGCCGTGAATGCGGCCGCGTCCGGATGCCGGGCCGCCCTCGATGCGGAGAGATACCTGAAATCCAGGTAGTTCCTCCGAATTTTCGGAATGCATTTTTTGAATGAAAAGGTAAATCTTATGAGAATACAGCTTAAAATCGCGGTCGTCTCAGCCCTTGCGCTCTGCTCGCTGAACGCCTGCAAGTCCCAGTACGAGATGCTGCTGAACAGCGCCGACACGGAAGCCAAGTACAAGGCCGCCTTCGACTACTTCAACAACAAGAAATACAGCAGGGCCGCGGCCATGTTCGAGTCCCTTTCTATGTTCACCGAGGGAACCGAGAAGGACGACACGGTGCGCTACTACTGGGGACTGAGCAACTACCGCCAGAAGGACTACTACACCGCCGAGACCAATTTCCAGCGCTTTCTTGAGGTCTATCCCCGCAGCCCGTTCGCATCCGACGCCCGCTTCCTGCGCATCGACTGCCTCTACCGCTCGACCCTGCGCTACGAACTGGACCAGACCCCGACCTACACGGCTCTGAACGCGATGACCGAGTATCTCCGCGAGGAACCTGACAACGAGCACCTTGCCGACTGCGAGGCGATGATTAAGGACCTGAACGAGCGCCTCGACCGCAAGGCCTACGAGGGGGCGAAGCTCTACTACCGCATGGAGGACTACCTCGCCGCCCGCGTCGCCCTCAAGAACGTGCTGAAGGACGATGCGGATAACATCTACCGCGAGGACATACTCTACTACATTGCCATGGCTTCCTACAAATACGCCGACCTGAGCGTAAGGTCGAAGCAGCGTGAGCGCTACCTGCAGTTTATGGACGACTATCTCAATTTCGTGAGCGAATATCCGGACTCGAAATATTGCCGCAGCCTTGAGCTCCCTCATTCGAAGGCGCAGAAATATCTTGACAGAAACTGAAAAATTTTGAAACACGGGCGCACGGTCTCCGTATATAATAATGAGTAAACACGAATACAATATGGCAAACAACAGCAAAATTCCGACAAACACGATTACGCGCGACCTGTGCGACCTCGCGGCTCCGACGGGAAACATTTACGAGACCGTCGTGATTCTGTCAAAGAGGGCGAACCAGATTGCCGCGGCTGAAAAGAAGGAGCTTACAAAGAAGCTCGAGGACTTCAAGAACGAGAGGGACACGATGGAAGAGGTGTTCGAGAACAGGGAGCAGATTGAGATTTCAAAGTACTACGAGCGTCAGCCGAAGCCGGATCTCGTCGCAATCTATGAGTTCGAGCACAACGAGATTTCCTACAGGATGGCAAAGCACGACGAGGAATAGTCTCTCCTTGTCTGAGACAGTCATCACAAAACCGTCTCCCTCACCAGGATGATGAAAAAGGAGAAGTTATGCTGAATCGTCTCGAAATACACAACTATGTGCTTATAGACTCTCTGGACGTCACGTTTCCGGAGGGTCTTGTCATTATTTCCGGACAGACCGGGGCCGGCAAGTCAATTCTTCTCGGTGCGCTGTCCCTTCTATCCGGAGGCAAGGCCGATGCGGCCATGATTTCTGAGGGAGCCGACAGCTGTGTTGTCGAGGCGGAGTTCAGCGGGGTCGATTCCGCTCTGAAACAGCTTGTCGAGGATGCCGGGGCGGAATGGGACGATGACGGGCTGATTGTGCGTCGCGTCGTCGCCCGCTCCGGCCGTTCACGGGCATTCATCAACGACTGTCCGGTGACGGTGCAGACTCTTTCCGGGGTGACCTCGCGGCTTTTCGACATCCATTCCCAGCACGGGACGCTGGAACTTCGGAATCCTGCCTACCAGACAGATATGCTCGACAATTTCGCCGGGAACCTCGCGTTGAGGGCGGAATATGCGGCTTCCTATTCGCGGCTTCTGTCACTGACGGCCGAGAAACACAGACTGGAGGAAAGCATTGCCCGGCTTCGTGCGGAGAGAGACTATAATCAGGCTCAGTTTGACCAGTTGGATTCGGCCAGGCTGAAGGACGGGGAGCTTGCCGAACTTGAGCGGGAGCAGAAGGGACTGGCCAACGCCGAGGCGATACAGGAAAGCCTATGTGCCGTTTCAGAGGCATTCTCTCCGAGCGGCGAGGAACTTCCTTCCATAGACGCGCTGCTGAAGGAATCGGAGAAGGCCCTGGAAAAGATTTCTGCCTTTGTCCCGTCGGCCGGGGCGCTTGCGGAAAGGATAGAGTCTTCGCGTCTTGAACTGGACGACATCCTCTCCGAGGTTACGGCTCTGGCCGGGAAGTCCGAGGCTTCCCCTGAACGGCTCGAGGCGGTCGAGGCAAGAATGTCGCTCATCTACGGCCTGTTCCAGAAGTTCGGATGCACGACCGAAACTGAACTCATCAGCCTCCGTGACAGGTACAGCGGCGCACTTGCCGACACGGACTGCGCGGACGAAAAACTCGCGGCGCTTTCCTCCGACATTGCCGCCGAGTCAAAGAACAACGACAGGCTCGCCGCAGCATTGACAGAATCACGGCAGAAGGCGGCCGTACCTTTCTCAGAGCACATCCAGTCGATGATTCGGAGTCTTGAGATGCCGCTGTCTGTCTTCATCGCGGACATCTCCCCGGCAGCGAAGCCCGGACCTCTCGGACGGGACAATGTCCGTTTCCTTTTCAGTTCCACCGGCCGCAACCCGATTCCGGTGCAGTCCTGCGCCTCCGGCGGTGAACTTTCCCGCATCATGCTCTGCCTCAAGGCACAGATGGCGCATTTCGTGTCCATGCCGACGCTCATATTCGACGAGATTGACACCGGAGTTTCCGGCAGCGTGGCGGACAAGATGGGCTCGATGATATGCTCCATTGGCGCGGATATGCAGGTCTTCGCCATCACCCACCTCCCGCAGGTGGCCGCCAAGGGCACCGCCCACTACCTCGTCGAAAAATCCGTCTCCCCCGACGGCCGCACCACCTCCTCCATCCGCCGTCTATCTGCCGACGAGCGCGTCCTCGAACTCGCCCGGATGCTCAGCGGCTCCACCGTCACCCCCGCCGCCATCGCCAACGCCAAAGAACTGCTCGGGTAAGTGGTGCGGCCGTCAATATCTGATTCTGAAATAATCAAGGAGTTTCTTGTAATAGTCCTGTGCTGTCAGGCAGGTGTCTGTCAGGTAGCCGGGGAGTGTTTTCCATTCGTGCAGACCTCGGTAATAGAACATCTTCAGTTCGTCCGTGATGATGAACGGAACGATGTCGTGGCTCAGGCATTCCTTGAACATTATCAGACGTCCGACTCTGCCGTTGCCGTCCTGAATGGGGTGTATCGATTCAAAACGCTGATGAAAATCAAGTATATCCTCAAAGTGTATCGGCTTTTTGTCTCTGTACTCTTTCAGCAGCGCACGCAGTTCGAGCCCAACCTTTTGCGGCGAAGTCGTTTCCATCCCGCCGACCTCGTTCGGCAGCCGTTTGTACTCGCCGACCGCAAACCACGATTTCGAAGCATCCGATGTTCCGCTTTTCAGCAACCCGTGAAGTTGTTTTATCATGCTCTCAGTCAATGGCTCCTTCGCGTGGTCAATTATAAAGTCGATGCAGCGGAAATGATTTGTGGTTTCGATGATGTCGTCCACCTTAACCGCGTTGTCCGTGATTCCTATCGTGTTGGTCTCGAATATGTAGCGGGTCTGCTCTTTGGTCAGCCGGCTGCCTTCGATGTGGTTTGAATTATAGGTCAGGTCAATCTGCGTGAGGTGATATATTCCGCCTTTGATTCCGGCCTCTTTCTGCTCACGCAGTGTCTTCAAAAGTGGAGATAGTCTGATTCTTGCATTCTTGCGCTGCGGGAGAGGTGCATCGGCAGGTACATTCCACGTCTTGCCGACAAGCTGTGCTCCGGCAATTTTTCCTTGAATACAATAGTTTCTTACTGTACGTTCAGCGACGCCATGTGCCGCCGCATATTCTTTGGTAGAGATGTAATCCATGCTATCGGCATAAAAATAACAAAAGCCGATACAAAGATAAGGTTTCTTGCCGTTATCGGCAAGAAATGAGACGCTTTTTTAGTCGGCTTAACTGAAATTATGCCGATACTGCGTTATTCAACCGGTACAATCCGGTAGTCGGGCTGATACTCGATGCGGCGGACGCCTTCGTTGATGCGGGAGCCGTCGCGGAAGTTGAATCTGGTCTGGAGACCTGTCTTTGGATAGCGGCCTATGGCCTTGAGCCAGTCGTCGCCGTAGGCCGCCCGGAGCTCGCAGAAGTATTTGGTCACGTCGTAGCCCTGGAAGCTGAACTGGGTCGGCTCGGTGTTGAAAAGGGCGCGGTAGGCCTTGACAAAACGAATTGTCTCGGGCGTGTTGTAGTCGATGTAGTAGGCGAGGCTTATGTGCAGGTCGTTGTTGTGCAGGCTCTCAACCTCGATGTCATATCCGCGTACCCTTGAATGGCAGAACACCTCCACCTTGCGGTTCTCGCGGGAGAGGAGGCTGATGTTGCGGAACACGTCATTGACGAAGGCCTCGCTTTCGGAGGCGATGATGAACCTGTTTGTCTTCGGGCTTTCGACGGTGATGCTCTTGAGCTTCGCAATGATGTCGCGCCCTTCGAGCAGGCTGTACTGCAAGTCCTTGTATTTCAGACCGGATATGTCCAGAATCTCGGTAAATACCTTCATCGCCTCGCTTTCCTTTCCGCCCTTCTCGGAGATGAGCACCGTCCTGTCGCCGCTCTGTGTCTCGTCGGCAATCCACTGCACGAGGTCGGCGTACTGGAGGTCGTGCGGGGTGGGTACCTGAACGAGCTTCGGGAACTCTCCTGTAAGGGCCGCTGCCTTAGGGTCGAGAGGGGAGATTATCGCCACGTCGTCTCCGACCGCGTCATGGACCTTTCTTATGTCGGCGGGGGAGAGCGGGCCTATGATGAAGTCCTCGTTGCCGAGACTGCGTCTTGACGGCGTGTCCGTGCCCGTGTCGAACACACTGACGTTCACGCTGAGGCTGTCAAGCCCCAGTTCCCTAACGGCAAGCAGAGCTCCGCAGTAGAAATCGAACGATGATGAACTCGGCTTTTCCGCCCCTGCCATGAACGGCAGCACGAGCGCGAAGTTCACACTGTTATCCTTTCTGATTCCGGCCTCTGAACCGGAGCCCGTCTCCGTCGATTCGGCGGCGCTGACCCCATCTTCAGGTTTCGCATCAGTTCCCGCTGCGGAGTCGACGCCGTAATCCGGACTTTCCCCGGGCTCCATCTTCTGCGCCGGGGTCTCGGCGGAGTGTTGTCGGGCAGCCTCCGCCTCCTGAACCGTCTCCACAGTCACGTCCTTTGCCGGAATCATAAGTTTCTGGCGGGACTTGAGTTCCTTTCCGGTGAGCCCGTTGGCTTTCATGATGGATTCGACGCTCACTCCGTATTTCTCTGCAATTGTCTCGATGGTCTCGTACCAGCGGACGGTGTGGACCGTCTGCTTTTTCTTCGGATTATTCTTTTCTTTTTGACGGGCCATCTCCGCCTTGTCCTCCGTCGCAGACATTTCCTCCGTTGCAGTCGCCGTGGTTGGTCGGGCACTTTCCTGTCGGGCGACCTTCTTTTCGGCATTCGAGGTTTCATTTCCCTTTGCCGGCTTCGCTGCGGTCTCGTCCTCTACCACAGGAATCAGGATTATCGCGTTCTTCTTCAGACCTTCAGTACGAACTGACGGGTTGTATTTGTAGATGTCCTCGACGCTGACCCCATATGCCTTGCTTATCGAGTAGGGGGTCTGTCTTTCGAGAACGACATGGGACCAGCAGAGCCTTCCGCCGACCTTGACCTTCTCCTTTGACACCGTCACAGGCGTCGGTACATAATCGTCCTGCGCAATAGCATCCGCCGGTGAAAGGACGGTCAGCGCGATTGCGGCCATGGCAAGGCCGAGTATTCCACGAATGTTCATATTCCGGTTCTCCTACTTCTTTTGTCCTGGCGCCCCGCCGTTCAGTGCAGTCCCAAGACCACGTGCAAACTCAAGAAGCCTGTCGGCAAATCCTTTCCATGACAGCCTCTCCTTTTCCTTCCTTATCTCCCTGACGCATCTCTCCCGCAGCGACGGCTCTGCAAAGTACCGCACTATTTCCGCCCTTATCGCCTCCGGAGTCACATCCTCTGCCACAATTCCCGTCCCCCGCTCTCCGATTGTCTCCTTCAGACCTCCAACCGGAGTGACAACCATCGGCACCTCGAAGTGGTAGGACACCGAGCTTATCCCGCTCTGGGTCGCGCTCCTGTAGGGCAGCACTGTCAGGTCGGCCGCCGAGAAATACAGCGAGACCTCCGAGTCCCTGACATAGTGCAGCGCCTTGACAATCCGCCTGTCCCCGTCCGGAATCCTGTCGATGATTGCCTGATAGCGGTTGAAGCTGCCGTAAGGCTCGCCGGCGATAATCAGCTGGTAGTGGGCGTCCAGCCCCTCAAATGCCTCAAGCAGAATGTCCAGCCCCTTGTACTCGCGTATCAGTCCGAAAAACAGCAGGTTCTTCTTCCCGTGCTCAAGTCCCAGACGGCTTTCAGCCTCTTCCCTCGGCATCTTCTTCCCGAAGTGCGAGTAGAGAGGATGCGGGATGACGGTGAACCTGGCATCAGGCCTCAGTTTCAGCAGGTCTTTCGAGACCGCCTCGCAGAGAGTGACATAGCCGTCGCATCCCGACAGAAAATACTTCGTGAGCGGCGCGTCGAAGAAATGCGGCTCGTGCGGAACGACATTGTCGAGGATTCCGATGACCCTGCAGCTGCGCCTCATCCTTCGGCAGACATAGCCGAGCGACGGGGCGAACCAGCTCATCCAGTAGCGGACAATCAGCAGGTCCGGCTTCCAACGGCGTATCTCGCGCACCGTCCTGAGGTAGGAAAACGGATTGGCCGTGTCCAGCACGGATGTGCTCCGCACCGGCACGGCCTCGTCGTCCTCCGTCACCTTCTGCGTCTTGCCAGGGAAGAGAAATTCCGGATACTGCCTCGTGAAATTGAAGGCCTTGACATCATTCGTCTTGCCCAGTTCTTCAAAAAGGCAGGCGTTGAACTGGGAAATCCCTCCTCTGAAAGGGTAAAAGCAGGACAGCAGCGCTATTCTCAATTTTTATTTCTTACCTTTTTCGGCGACATATTCCTCGTTCAGCCCGGCAATCACCTCATCTGTGATGTCGAGCGTCGCGTCTCCCGTGATGACCGGAGCTCCGCCCTGATTGGTGATAATCATCGCATATCCCATCGTCTCGTTGTACTTGTCAAGCCAGGTCTTGATTGCGTCCGCGAGCTGGTTCATCATGACAATCTGCTCCTCCTGAATCTCGTTCTGCTTCTGCTGGGCATAGACGTTGAAGTCGTCCTGCGCCTTCTGGAGCTTCTGTCCCTGAACCTCCGCCACCGAGCGCGTCATCAGACCCTTGTCCATCTTCTCCTGAAAGTCCTTGATGTCCTTCTCGAGCTTCTTGCCCCTCCTGTTGACCTCGGCCTGAATGTTCTGAACCTTGGTCTCAACGACAGAGCGCTTGTCGTTTGCCATGTCGTATTCCTGAAGAATCCTGTCGAGCTGGACATAGACAATGTCGCCCGCATGAGATACGGACTCGACTTCTTCGGCTTCAGTTCCTGCGGCCGCCTTCTTGTTGTTCCCGACGAATGAGAGTGTGCCGAAAACGATGACGGCAATAAGGGATATAACGCTGATTGTCAGTGTTATAATTTCATTTTTTTTCATTTATGCGTAAATTTATTTTTGTTTGTCAATAAAAATCCGTGTCTCCGAAAAACGCTAACAACTTACAAATATATGAAAATATATTCATACAAAACCTTTGTTCGTCGCAAATTTTCACCGCAAATTTTCGTCGCGGAATCCGTCGTTTCCGTGATTCGGGATTATCTCAGACAGTCCAGATATGCCTTTATCGTGTTTTCGAGTCCCATATATATCGCGTCGCAGATGAGGGCGTGGCCTATCGAAACCTCGTCTGTCCAGGGGATTGTCCTTATGAAATATCTGAGGTTCTCGAGGTTCAGGTCATGCCCCGCGTTCAGCCCGAGTCCGCATTCCCTGGCCTTCTCCGCAGCCTTCAGGTAGGCTTCGACGGCCTTCTCCGGGGAGTGGGGGAACATCTCGGCATATCCGGCAGTGTAGAGCTCAACCCTGTCGGCGCCGCACTCCGCAGCGCCCTCGACCATCCTTGGATCCGGATTCACGAAGATCGAGGTCCGTATTCCGCAGTCCTTGAACTCCGAGCACATCCTCTTGAGAAACTCCTTGTTTTCCAGCGTGTCCCATCCGGCGTTGGAGGTTATGGCATCCGCCGCGTCCGGAACCATCGTGACCTGGTTCGGGCGCACTTCCTTGACGAGAGCGACGAACGACGGTATCGGATTGCCCTCTATGTTCATCTCCGTCCTTACGAGCGGGCGTATCGCGCGCACGTCCGCGTACCTTATATGTCTTTCGTCAGGCCTCGGGTGCACCGTGATTCCTTCGGCTCCGAACCTTTCGCAGTCTGTCGCCGCCTTCTCGACGTCGGGGGTGTTGCCGCCACGGGCGTTCCGCAGGGTGGCGAACTTGTTTATATTTACACTCAATCTTGTCATATTGTTTGCCTTTATTGTTTGTCTTTTTGGTATATATCCGTTTTCTCATCGGTCACATACGCCCGGTATGCTCCCTCTTCAAAAACGAATCTATCCTTAAAAATCCTGCACAAATGAATCTGCTTGGTGTATTCGTCTTTTCTGCGGTCACATACGCCCGGTATGCTCCCTCTTCAAAAACAGGGTGCAAAAATATATATTATTGTTCAAATCGTGCTAATAAATTGCTAATTTTGCAGTTCGCCTGCGTTTGAAGGCGGCGGATGTTGACTTTATGATTGCAATTTTTTACAGAAATCCGGAACTTCTCGGAACTGACTCTTTCAGAGCTCTCGAAGGGCGGCTGGAGAATGTCGGGATTGAAGCCCGTGCCGTGCGGTTGGGGGATCGGAACGAAGGAACGGAGGCTGGCCCGGCCGGCTTGAGTGACGGCGGCATGGCGCCGGGTGACGAAATGCGGGATATTCTCGGAGCGTCATCGCTCATCGTGAGCCTCGGCGGCGACGGCACATTCCTCTCGGCGGCAAGACTGGCAGCTCCGCTCGGAATACCTGTGCTGGGGGCAAACATGGGAAGACTCGGCTTCCTTTCGGAAAACAGACCTGAGGATGTTGCCGAAGCCATCATTGACGGAGACTACCGGATTGAGGACAATCCGGTTCTCTCCGCGGAGGTTCTCTCTGCGGACGGACAGCCCAAGGCCGACTTTCTTGCTCTGAACGAGATAACCGTACACCGGCTCGGGCCCGCGATGCTCGGGGTGGATGCCTCCATAAACGGAAACCAGCTGCCGACCTACTGGGCCGACGGACTCATCGTAGCTACAGGACTCGGCTCCACGGCATATTCCCTCAGCGCGGGCGGACCGATTGCATTTCCCGACTCGGGGGTTCTGCTTGTCACTCCGATATCTCCGCACAATCTCAATGTCCGACCGCTCATAATCCCGGAGTCAACGACTGTGGAGCTTCGCTTCCGTTCGAGGGATCCGGAGCTTGTCCTTTCGGCGGACAACATGAATTTCGTGATGACGGGGGATTCCCGCGTCCGTGTGGAGGTGGCACAGTTTTCGCTAAAACGGGCGAGGCTTCGCGATTCCGGCTTCATAAATGCTCTTACGAGCAGGCTCTATTGGGGCGAGGACGTCAGAAATCATTAAATATTGCGATATGGAAAACAAAGGGAACGTCCCTGTTCACGTGTCCATCATCATGGACGGCAACGGCCGCTGGGCGAAGTCTCGGGGGAAGGAACGGATATACGGCCATTTCGAGGGCGTCGAGTCCGTGCGCGCCTGCACCGAGGCCTGCGTTGAGGCGGGTGTGAAATATCTCTCGCTCTATGCCTTTTCGGAGGAAAACTGGAACCGTCCCGAGGAGGAGGTCTCCGGGCTTATGTCGCTGATGGCGCGCTGCATGGCGAACGAACTGCCGACGTTTCTCAAGAACGGGGTGCGCTTCGTCGTGCTCGGGCATCGCTCGCGTCTTTCTGATGAACTTAACGCGACGATTGACGATTGCATGGCCAAGACGGCGGCGGGAGATAAGCTCACTCTTATCCTGTTTATGAGCTATTCGGGAAAATGGGACATATTTCAGGCGGCAAGGCGCATGGCGCTTGAGGCGGCAGAGTCGCCGGAAGCCCTTGAGCGGCTGAAGAATGCTGAGATGTCATATTTCGACTCCTATCTCGTGACCGCCGGCATACCGGATCCGGACCTCATCATCCGCACTTCCGGGGAGACGCGGCTGAGCAACTACCTTCTGTGGCAGGCGGCATATTCCGAATTCATTTTCACCGACACTCTCTGGCCGGACTTCCGCAAGAAGGAGTTCCGCGAGGCGCTGGAAATCTATGCGAAACGTGACCGTCGGTATGGCAAAGTGAAATAAATTGCATATATTTGCAGGTTGTATGTGCCGCGTATGAGACGGCACATCATAGAATGACGAAATACTAAGGTTTGAAGATAGATGGCGATTAGATTCAGATTCCTGTTCTGCGCGGCAGTTCTGCTTCTCCTTGCGGGGGCGGTTGCACGGGCGCAGTCCGGACCTACTGTGGATTACGGCAATCCTCAGAAATATGTCGTGGGCGGAGTGTCCGTCGAGGGCAACAATTATGTGAACAGGGACCAGATTATCCAGCTCAGCGGTCTGCGTGAGGGAATGGAGGTGACAGTGCCGAGCGATTTCTTCTCGCTGCTCATCGACAAGATGTGGCACAGACGCTATTTCGAGGACGTGGCGGTGGCCATCGACTCGCTCAACGCCACCCGCGACACGGCCTTCTTCAAGATTACCGTCGCCGAGCGCCCGAGGGTTTCCAAGTGGACCTTCTCAGGCATCAAGAGCGGCGACCAGAAAGACCTCAAGGAAAGGCTCAACCTCAAGCCGGGAGGCGTGTTCTCGGACTATGTCGCCAAGACCTCTACCGACATCATCAGACGCTTCTATGAGGAAAAGGGCTACAACAACGCCTCGGTCGATATCCAGACCCGGCGCGACACTCTCGTGAAGGGCGCAATCCGCGTGAACTTCGCCATAAGCAGGAACGAGAAGGTGAGAATCAAGAAGATAGACTTCGGCGGGCCTTATGACGTTAAGGAGTCGAAGCTCGTCAAGTCCATGAAGAAGACCAGGGACAAGAGGCTTCAGAACTTCTTCAAGTCCAAGAAGTTCAACGAGACCGAGTTCAAGAACGACAAGAAGGGGCTCATCGAGGCCTTCAATGAGGCGGGCTACCGCGACGCGAGGATTCTCAGCGACACTGTCTATTTCGTCGAGCCGGGCAAGCTTGAGATTGACTTCAAGATTGACCAGGGAAAGAAATATTATTTCCGCAACATCACATGGACGGGAAACTCAGTCTATCCGGCAGAGACCCTGAACGAGATTCTTCAGATAAAGAAGGGCGACGTATATGACGTCGTGACTATGGAAAAGCGACTTTTCGGCGGTGGAAAGCAGAATGAGTATGACGTGTCCAAGCTCTACAGGGACAACGGCTACCTCTTCTTCAACCTCCAGCCTGTCGAGCTTAACGTCGTGGGGGACTCCGTCGATGTGGAGATGCGCGTTGTGGAGGGCAAGCAGGCGACCCTGAACAACATCATAATCAACGGAAACGACCTCACCAACGAGAAGGTCGTGCGCCGTCAGGTGTTCACGCGCCCGGGCTACCTCTTCAGCCAGTCCGACTTCGAGCGCTCCATCCGTGAAATCGCGTCCATGGGACAGTTCGACCCCGAGGCCATCGCGGATCCGAACAAGGGATATTCCATAATTCCGAATCAGAACAACAACACCGTCGATGTCGTCTATAATGTGACCGAGAAGCCTTCAAGCCAGCTTGAACTCTCGGGAGGATGGGGCGGCAATACATTCGTCGCCACCGTCGGCGTAAGCTTCAACAATTTCTCCACGCACCGCTTCTTCGACAAGACGGCGTGGAGACCGGTCCCGCTCGGAGACGCGCAGAACCTTGCGTTCAGATTCCAGACCAACGGTACCTACTATACCTCCCTATCGGCAAGCTTTTCCGAGCCGTGGCTGTTCGGCAAGAAGCCGACGTCGCTGAACCTCTCGCTCTACTACACGCGCCAGACCAACTCCTACCTCGCGTTCAACATCCTGAACAACGACCAGTACATGGAGGTCTATGGATTCGCGGCCGGAATCGGAACACGCCTGAAATGGCCTGACAACTACTTCGTGCTCTACAACCAGCTGAGCTGGCAGACGTACCGGCTTCAGGACTGGCAGTACAACTTCCTGTTCAACACCGGCGTCTCGCACAACCTGAGCTACATGGTAAGCCTCTCCCGCAACTCCACTGACCAGCAGATTTATCCGCGTCAGGGTTCGGACTTCTCGGTTTCGCTCCAGCTGACGCCTCCTTACTCTCTCCTCAGAAAGAAAGACTATGGAGTTCTGGACGCGAACGGCAAGCCTACCATAAAGAATCCTCGGGACATTGACTACAACCTCCAGTCTTCGGAGACCCGCTATAAGTGGATTGAGTACCACAAGTGGCAGTTCAAGGGCGCCGTTTATACGAAGCTGATCGGCGACCTCGTCCTGATGACCCGTGCCCAGTTCGGATTTCTCGGCTACTACAACCGCAAGTGGGGATATTCTCCGTTCGAGGGCTTCCGCGTCGGCGGCGACGGAATGTCCGGCTACGACACATACGGCTCCGACATCATCTCTCTCCGAGGCTACGAGAACTACTCTCTTACCCCGACGAGCACCTCGCAGTACAACAGTTCCGGAAACTACTACGCCGGTAACGTCTATGACAAGTTCACCGTTGAGCTCCGCTATCCGGTGGTGCTCCAGCCGCAATCGACGATTTATGCCCTGCTCTTCCTCGAAGGCGGTAACTGCTGGAGCGACCTTCGTGACTTCAACCCGTTCCAGATCAAGCGCTCGGCAGGTGTCGGCGTGAGGGTTTTCCTCCCGATGATAGGTCTGCTCGGCGTTGACTGGGGATATGGATTCGACGACTCTGTGAACGGCAAGAGCCAGTTCCATTTCGTCATCGGACAGCAGTTCTAAGACTTTGAGGATGTGTGGCACAGGTTTAGCATTGCTGCGCCGGGGTTTGTCGATGTCCGGGAGGGGACACGGATGAATGAATATTTGTAAGTGAAAAATATAAAACAGTTTATACGATGAAAAAAATTCTTTTTGTGGCAGTCGCCTCGCTTTTCGCAACGGCTGCATTTGCCCAGGACGTAACCACGGGGCATGTCAACACCACTGAACTGATTCAGCTTATGCCGGCGATGGACACAGTCAGAACTCGCCTTGACGAGGCCCAGAAGGAAGCCAACGAGACATATGGCGCGATGATGGAGGAGTTCCAGTCAAAGAATGCCACCTTCCAGCAGAAGCAGGCTTCATGGACTCCGGCGATAAAGGCTTCAAAGGAGAAGGAACTTCAGGACATCTACACCCGACTTCAGGAATTCGAGCAGTCCATCGGTCAGGAACTTCAGCAGATGCAGCAGAACCTTCAGGCCCCGATTTACCAGAAGGTGAACGAGGCAATTAAGACGATTGCGAAGGACAAGAAGCTCGCCTATGTGTTCGACGTGAACTCCGTACTTTATGTGGATCCGGCTCAGAGCATCGACCTCACTCCGGAGCTTCGCGTGATTCTCGGCATTCCTGAGGGACGCACGCTGGCTTCGCTGCAGGAGGAGCTGCAGGCGAAGGCCGCAGCTGTTCAGCAGCAGTAAAAGTAAAAACGTCCTAAGCGGTACGCTTGCTGCGTTGTGCTGCGACAGATTAAATCCTCTCAACCGACAGGTTGCTGCGGTTTAATCTTCTTGCACGCCTTGCAATCGCACCACTTATGACATTTTTACATCTCGGGAGATTGAGTACTGCTGTGATTTTTCTGAATAATATGAGATAAATATTGATGGGGCTTTGTTATGACGGGCTTCTGAAATATATGAATTGAAGGACTTTGTGAATTTTTTGTTCACAAGGTCCTTTTTGCAATAATAACCACAAAACACTGAAACATGAGGACTGAAAGGATTATGGCCTCGCTGGAGGCGAAGTACGGGGAACAGAGGGAATACTTGCAGGCGGTGCGGGAGGTTCTGGAGACCATTGAGGAGACCTACAACGAACATCCGGAATTCGAGGCGGCGCGGATTGTCGAGAGGCTTGTCGAGCCTGACAGGATTTTCACCTTCAAGGTGACATGGGTGGATGACAGGGGAGAGATTCGGGTGAACACCGGCTACAGGGTGCAGTTCAATTGCGCCATCGGTCCCTACAAGGGCGGGCTGCGCTTCCACCCTGCGGTCAATGTCTCCATGTTGAAGTTCCTCGGTTTTGAACAGACATTCAAGAATGCGCTCACGACTCTTCCTATGGGCGGAGGAAAGGGCGGCTCCGACTTTGACCCCAAGGGCAAGTCCGACGCGGAGATAATGCGCTTCTGCCAGGCCTTCATGCTTGAACTGTGGCGCAACATAGGCCCGGACACTGATGTCCCTGCCGGAGACGTGGGCGTGGGAGGGCGCGAGATAGGCTACCTGTTCGGAATGTACAAGAAGCTCGCGAGGGAGCATACGGGCGTGCTGACCGGCAAGGGCATGACATGGGGCGGCTCGCTTATCCGCCCGGAGGCCACCGGCTACGGCGCCGTCTATTTCGTGCAGGATATGCTCCGTCGTGAGGGGCTTGACCTGAGGGGGATGCGTGTCGCTGTCTCGGGTTTCGGAAACGTCGCCTGGGGAACGGCGAAGAAGGCTGTTGAACTTGGCGCGAAGGTGGTCGCAATCTCCGGCCCCGATGGCATCGTTGAGATTCCTGAGGGAATGACACCGGAGCAGATTTCCTATATGCTTGAACTTCGCGCGTCCAACAATAATGTGGTGGAACCGTTCGCTCATAAGTTCCCGGGCACGGTCTTCACTCCGGAAAAGAAGGCATGGAGCGTGAAGTGCGACATCGCGATGCCGTGCGCGTTCCAGAACGAGATGACTGAAGATGATGCCCGTGAACTGATTGCAAACGGAGTGAGGCTTTGTGCTGAGGTCTCCAACATGGGGTGTCAACCTGGTGCAATCGCCGCCTTTCAGAATGCCGGCATCATGTTCGCGCCGGGCAAGGCCGTGAATGCGGGAGGAGTGACGACTTCCGGTCTGGAGATGACCCAGAACGCGATGCACATCTCATGGACAGCCGCTGAGGTGGATGCAAAGTTGCGTGAAATCATGCACAGCATTCACGAGACCTGCGTCGCGCACGGGACGGAGCCGTCAGGATATGTGAACTACGTCAAGGGTGCCAACATTGCAGGTTTCATGAAGGTTGCCCGCGCGATGCTTGAGCAGGGAGTTATATAATCTATACCGTCAACAGTATTATCACCCCGCAGACTCCGATGTAGCCATAGACGACTTTGCTGAAGAGTTTTGCGGGGATATGTCTGAATACCAGTGCTCCGACGGCCGTGCCTATGGCAATGCCGCCGAGTCCGGTGAGGTAGTCTATGCCCACGGTCCGCGTGAGATAGCCGCTGCCAGCCCGAGTGATGGTCATCATCGCGTTGCCGAGCAGCAGGTAGGTCTGTATCATTGCCATATAGTGTTCCTTATCAGGTTCAGAAGACATGAAATAGAGCACAGCTGGCGGGCCCTGCATCCCGAAGAAACCTCCGAGCAGCCCGCTGACCGCGCCGGCACCGATTTGTGCCGGGACGCCCGGGCGGATGTGGATTTTCTCGCTTAACAGGAAATAAAAGCTCGTCAGGATTAGAACCGCTCCGAGAATCCGCCGCAGAACCACGTCGTTGATGCTCCTGAGCGAGAACACCGCGACGGCCGAGACCACGGCGAATGTCAGCAGCATCGGCCACAGCCGCTTCCATGTGATATATTTCCGCATCCTGAAGGTTATGAACAGCGAGGTCGTCATCGCCAGCATGCCGCTGAGAGCCGTGGCCTCGCCGTAGCTGTCTGTCAGAAAAGGGAGTACTGTCATGATGAAAATTCCGAACCCGAAACCCGTCGTCCGCTGTATGAAACTCGCCCCGATGCAGAGCAGAAATATGTAAAGGACATTGATTGTCATACCGGTCATTTGTCAAATCCACGCAAACTTAACGAAAAATCCCATGAATGTCAATATGAGTTTTGCAGTTTGACAAAAAATCGCTATCTTGCAGCCGGAAATGGAAAAAACGTCTGTCATATCTGTGATGTCCATGCGAATGCAACGCTAAGTTGCATTGTTTTTCTTGTGTCCGTAACCGTGCGGGATGTGCGGCCGGAATCAAATCCCCAAAGATTATTTTTTTTCATTATGGCGATTCTCGCATCGCAGGTTTCTTTATGCTTTGACGGTAAGGGAAAATATGGATTATGCAGAAACACGAATATATTTATAATCATCGATTTGAATTTGAATGTGGGAAGTCTTTGTCTTCCTTGAGGGTCGTTTTTCACACATCGCCCCTCATGAAGGGAGAGTCGCCTCGTGATGCGGTATGCGGAAGAAAAGTCGTGTGGATATGCCATGCGCTGACTGCGAATTCGGATGCCGAGGACTGGTGGTCGGAACTTGTCGGAAAAGGGAGAGTGTTGGATCCTGACAAATATTTTATCGTATGCGTCAATATGCTCGGTTCGTGCTACGGGTCTTCTGGACCTTCTGAAATGAAGCCGGATGGCAGTGGCCCGTATCTTCTTGACTTCCCGGAGGTTACTGTGCGGGATATGGTCCGGGCCAACATTCTGGTCCGCGAACACCTCGGGATCGGGAAGATTGACTTTCTCCTCGGCAGTTCCATCGGAGGATTCCAGGCGGTCGAATGGTTGGTGACTGAACCTGACATCATCGGCAGTGCGCTGCTTATGGCGACATCGGCGAGAGTTACTCCATGGCTTACGGCATGGGAGGAGGCGCAGCGGATGGCCATTGAGGCAGACCCGACATTTCGGCATCCGGAGCTTCTGCTTGAAAGAAATGAATGTGAAGGCGCTTTCGCGCAGTTTCATTCGGAAACCTCCGAACCTCGCGCGGATGTGTTTCTCAGGGGAGGACAGGCGGGACTGAAGGCGGCTCGTGCCGTGGCGTTGCTTTCCTACCGCAGCTATGCCGGCTACAACGCGACTCAGGCCGAGAGCGGTGACGACACGCTCTTTGCCGGACGCGCCGCCTCATACGAGCGTTATCAGGGACTGAAACTATCTTCCCGCTTTGACGCCTATTCCTATTGGAGCCTCTCGCTTTCCGTTGACAGTCATAATGTCGGACGTGGTCGCGGGGGTGTGGCAGCAGCGCTCTCGTCAATCAGAGCGAAGGTGACGGCGGTCGGCATAGACAGTGACGGCTGTTTTCCTCCCGGAGAGGTTCGTGAAATGGCCTCGCACATCCGCGGCGCGGAGTATGCCGAAATCACGTCGGCATTCGGGCATGACGGCTTTCTTCTTGAAAATGAACAGATTGGCTCTATCGTTGCCCGCATTCTCGCCTCTGCGGGAGATTAATGTGGACAGAAAAAGTGCGTGGGATTTGAGAGTTTTGATAATGAGATAAGTTTAATATTCGCAATAAGTAAGAATACTAGCGAAACTTAAATTGAGCAATATATGCAAGTTTTGAAATTCGGCGGCAGTTCGGTGGCAAATGCCGCAAACATGAAAAAGGTAGTGGACATAGTGAGCGCTGCGGTTGAAAGGGATCGCACCATTCTGGTATGCTCGGCAATCAGCGGCTTCACGGATGCCCTGATACGCATCGGGCATCTTGCGGCATCCGGTGACAACGGATATAAAGCGATCATTGACGAGTATGAGCGGCGTCACATCGACATCCTCAGGGAGCTGCTTCCGCTCGAGAAACATGAGGAACTTACGGAAATATGCCTGGGGCATTTCGCTTCTCTTCGGAGCATCGCGCAGGGCGTGTTTCTGCTCGGTGAACTCAGCCGGACCAGCCTCGATTCGTTAATGTCATTCGGAGAGCTGCTTTCAACGCGAATAATCGCAACAAAACTCGCGTCCGTCGGAATCTCGACAAAATGGGTTGATGCGCGCAGGTTAATACGTGTGGAGAAACGACTCTCGCTCCCGGAGACGGCAGCAACGGCCGCGCCTGTGGCTCCGGTTGTGGATGTACATGCCATGGAAGCGAATGTGTCTGCACTCATCGAATCCAATCCGATTATATCACTTTTCGTGGTTCCGGGATTTATTGCCGCCGATTCATCCGGACGCACCGCCACTCTCGGCCGGGGAGGCTCTGACTACACGGCCTCATTGCTGGCTGTATGCAGCGGGGCACGTCTTCTTGAAATCTGGACTGATGTCCCCGGGATGATGACTGCAAATCCCGGGCTTGCCCCGGCCGCGCGCACCATCCGCAACATTTCCTACCGCGCGGCTCTCGAACTTTCGCATTTCGGAGCGAAGGTGATATATCCTCCTACGATACAGCCTGTTGTCGCCCGTGGCATCCCGATATATGTCAAGAACACTTTCGACCCCTCGTCTCCGGGCACGCTCATCGAGAAGAACCCTCCGCGAAGCAAGGACAAAGTCATCGGCATTTCAAATTCTGACAACATTGCGCTCCTGTCTCTCGAAGGAAGCGGAATGGTCGGCATCCCGGGATTTTCCAGCCGCCTTTTCGACACTCTCAGCCGCAGCGGAATCAACATAATACTCATCACCCAGGCTTCGTCCGTCCACACGATGTGCATCGCTGTTTCAGAATCCGATGCTGACAAGGCGAAGGAGGCTGCGGACAGATGCTTCGCATACGAAATCTCGCTTGGAAAGCTCAACCCTCTGAAAGTGGAAAGAGGCTATTCCATACTCTGCCTTGTCGGGGATGACATTATGGCTCAATATGGTACGACTGGCAGGCTGCTTTCCGCTCTCGGACGCCACAGCGTGCAGATTCGGGCAATCGCTCAGGGGTCGTCCGAAAGAAATGTCTCCGTGATCGTGTCTTCGGCGGACGTGCCTTCAGCCGTGCGGCATATTCACGAGGAATTTTTCGAGACGTCGTCAGTCCGTGACATAAACCTTTTCATAGCCGGCTTCGGCACGGTGGGGAAGGCTCTTGTCGAAATTATCAGTTCGCGTCGGGACGACATTATGACGAGAACCGGCAAGCGCGTAAACATCATGGGAATAAGCAACAGCAGAAGATACGTGCTTGCTACGGAGGGACTCGACCTTCATTCGCGGCGCTTTGCCGGAAGTGTTGCCTGCGGGGAAAAGGCCGAGGCTGTCAGAGAGGTGGAAGCCTTGCTCGAAAACGGAAATTCCGCTGCGGATGACGCTTATTTCGAGGCACTTGCAGGTGTGTCCATGGAAAACTCCGTGTTCGTGGACTGTACGGCAAGCTCTGACATTTCATACAAGTATGCTAATCTTTTCAGACGCGGTTATTCTGTGGTGGCGTGCAACAAAATCACCTTCTCGGCCCCGTTTGCACAGTATTCCGCCCTTAAGACAGCCGCCTTGGAAACAGGTGCCTCTCTGAGGTATGAGACGACGGTCGGAGCGGCTCTCCCAATCTTGGAATCGGTACGGCGCTGCATCAACTCGGGAGACAGAATCCACTGCATCGAGGCCGTGCTGAGCGGCACTATGAACTACATTTTCAGCACCTACTGCGGAGGACCGGCCTGCGGCTCGGAGCTGACTTTCGCCCAGGTGGTCCGCAATGCGCAGGCAGCCGGTTACACGGAGCCGGATCCGCGTCTTGACCTCAGCGGACGAGACGTGCTGCGCAAACTCCTCATCATGGCACGCGAAGCCGGAATTCCTGAGGATGAGGCGGACGTGGAGTCTGTGCCGGCGCTTGCTCCGGAGTACTTTTGCGGTAAGGTTGACGCCTTCTACAAGATGTTGGAAGACAATGAGTCCGTCTTCTCCGCGCGATGGAAAGCCGCGGCTGAAAAAGGCTGTCGGCAGCGCTTTATAGCCCGTGTCGAGGAATTGCCGGACCACGGCTACAGGTGCAGCATGGGGCTTCGGGACGTTTCCCCCGGACATCCCCTCTACAGTCTTTGCGGAACGGACAATTCCGCCATAATTACCACGGACTTTTACCCTTCTCCGCTTGTCATACAAGGCGCCGGAGCCGGCGCGTTCCAGACTGCGGGCGGGATCCTGAATGACATACTGCAATAATCGTTTTAATATGAAAAAATATAAATTTGAAACACTCCAGGTGAGGGCGGGTCAGGAAATAGACCCTGTGTCTAAGGGGACGGCGGTCCCGATCTATCAGAGCAGCGCATATGTTTTTGACGACATGCAATACGGGGCGGATCTTTTTGCGCTCAGGCGTGCCGGCAACATCTACACGCGGCTCCAGAACAGCACTTCTGACGTGTTTGAGAAAAGGATGGCGGCATTGGAGAACGGCGTCGCTGCGGTTTCCACGGCATCGGGACAGTCGGCAGTCTTTCTCAGCATAACAAACATCTGCGGCCCGGGAGACAACATCGTGGCTCAGCCATATCTCTATGGCGGGACTTTCACTATGTTTGCGGTGACTCTCCGCGATTTCGGCATTGATGTCCGTATCGCAAAGTCAGACAGCGCCGATGCTCTCGCGGCTCTGACGGATGACAGGACAAAGGCCATATATCTTGAAAATCTCGGTAATCCTGCGTTTAACATTCCTGATTATGAGCCTATTACAGAAATGGCGCACAAGAAGGGAATATGTGTGATTGTCGACAATACATTCTCTTGCGGAGGCTATCTTTTCCGTCCGATTGACTGGGGCGCCAATGTTTCGGTACATTCCGCGACGAAGTGGATATGCGGACACGGGACCACTCTCGGAGGCGTGGTAGTCGATGGCGGGAACTTCGAATGGACCAGTGAGAAATATCCGCAGCTTGCAGCTCCGTCAGAGTCATATCACGGGATTATATATAAGGATGTGTTCGGCCCCGCCGCATTTGCCGGAAGAGTGAGGGTTGACGGACTCCGCAACATCGGACCTGCCCAGTCTCCTTTTGATGCATTCCTGCTGCTGCAGGGACTTGAAACGCTGTCGCTTCGTGCCGAACGCTGCTGCGCGAATACATTGGCCGTGGCGGAATTTCTTGAATCGCACCCGGCTGTTGAATCAGTGAACTATCCGGGGCTCAAGTCAAATCCTTATCATAAGCTGGCCTGCAAGTATCTGCAGCATGGTTTCGGCGGAGTGCTCACTTTTCGCGTAAAGGGCGGATTCGATGTTGCAGCGAAGTTTGTCAGCCGTCTTGATCTGATCCTGCATGTCGGCTCCGTCGGTGACAGCAAATCCCTGATTGTCCATCCTGCCTCGACTACCCATTCGCAACTGAGCCCGTCAGAGCAGGTTGCCGCCGGAGTCTATCCAAACATGCTGAGGCTTTCGGTCGGGACAGAGAATGTCGATGACCTTATTGATGATCTTCGTCAGGCACTTTGAGAAGCTGTTTTAATTTTTAACGAAGTATTGATAAAAATAAATGTGAGAAAAAATTAAAACAGCTTCTGATTTCAGCAATCGAAAATCGCGATTGCCGTTATGGAAAAAATGACTAAATTTGCAGCCTTTATGTTCGTGGGGCTGCAATTTTTTTTGCCTGCCGGAGCATATCTCCGGACGATTGCCTTCACGAGCCGGGAGTCTCATTCCTGCCATATAGTAATGACTATAAAACAATAAACATAAGACAAATGAGTGACAAGAAACTCAACCTCAAGTACGCGGTGTGCCTTCCTGTTGCACTGGTACTTTTCGCTTTCCTCTGGTTCTTCCCGATTGAGCCCGTGACCATAGGAAACCTCACGTTCGGCTATAGCCTTTTCTTCGGCGACGGCGTTCTGTCGCAGGTGGAAGTAAGGGTCATAGCCCTGTTCGTCCTCGCGGCGATGTTCTGGATTTTCGAGATCATCCCGACCTGGTGTACCTCCACGATGATTATCGTGCTCATGCTCCTGACCGTTTCCGACCAGGCGGCCTTCACATTCGCTTCCGACGCGAACGTCGGCAGCCTCATCAGCTACAAGTCGATTCTCGCGACCTTCGCGGAGCCTACAGTGATGCTCTTCCTCGGCGGTTTCGCCCTGGCTCTCTGCGCGACCAAGGTCGGCCTTGACGCGCAGCTCGCCCGCATCCTCATGGCTCCTTTCGGAACCAATCCCAAGATGGTGCTCATGGGCTTCCTGTTCGTAATCGGGCTGTTCTCCATGTTCATGAGCAACACTGCCACCGCCGCAATGATGCTCGCGTTCCTTGCCCCTGTGCTCAGGTCGCTTCCTGACGAGGGCAGCAAGATAGGCCTTGCATTGGCGATTCCGATTGCGGCAAACATCGGAGGCATCGGAACCCCTATCGGAACCCCTCCGAACACCATCGCGCTGAAATATCTCAACGAGCCGTCGTTCATCGAGACCATCAACGGGAAGCTCGCGGCCGCCAACGAGGCTCTCGGCACGGCATTCGAGCCAATCGCCCGCATCGGATTCCCGGAGTGGTGCTCCGTCATGGTGCCTTTCGCGCTGCTTATGCTGCTCATCTCGTGGGGCGTGCTCCTTCTTATCTTCCCGTTCAAGGTCGATAAGATTGAACTGAAGATTGAAGGCAAGCCTAACAAGGACAAGAACTACTGGATTGTCGTCGTGACTTTCATCGTGACCGTGTTCCTGTGGATGACCGAGAAACTTCACGGGCTCAACTCATATGTCGTCGCGATGATTCCTGTCGGCGTTTTCGCCGCCACAGGGGTGCTCGGCAAGAAGGAGCTCAAGTCGCTTGACTGGGATGTGCTCTGGATGGTTGCCGGAGGTTTCGCGCTGGGGCTCGGACTGAACAAGACCGGGCTGGCGACGCACCTTGTCGAGGCGATTCCTTTCGGACAGTGGATGCCGCTTCTCGTGCTCGTCGTCGCAAGCCTGCTCGCATACGCGCTTTCCAACTTCATCTCGCACTCCGCTGCCTCGGCTCTGCTCATTCCGATTCTTGCCGCTGTCGCGACCGGAATGGCCGGCACTCCGGGATTCGAGGGCATGGGCGGTGCGGCCACGCTCATCGTGACGGTTGCCGTGACCTGCTCCCTTGCCATGCTCTTCCCGATTTCGACTCCGCCGAATGCCATCGCGCATTCCACCGGGCTCATCAAGACGAAGGATATGGCGCTCACCGGAGCGATTATCGGCGGCGTCGGCGTAATCCTTCTTTATTTGATTATGATATTCATCGGACTGCCTAAATTCTGACGGAATTTGAATAAGAAGCGGATTGCTGCGTTATCCGTCTTGATAAAATCCTCACAACCATCAGGTTGCTGCGGTTTTATCTTTACCGGATGCCTTGCACTCCATCTTCTTATTCAAATTCCTCCATTTAGGTTGATAATAAGAAGCGGATTGCTGCGTTATCCGTCTTCTTGTCCAAATTCCTTTATCTCAGTATAATTAGAATGAGAAAGATTTTATCAAATATTATTTGCACGATGGCACTTCTGAGCGTTTCAGCAAGTGCCATTGCTGCGGTTGGACCGGACGGGATTTCTGGCGCGACCAACTCTCAACGGCCTCATGAGGCAGTTGAGGCAGCCCCTGAAGAAGTCAAGAAAACTCCTGTGAAGGAACATCTTCAGAGCCATTACAAGTTTTACGGATTTGTCCGTAACTATATGACTTATGACTCCCGCGAGTCGGTGGCGGGGACGGGCGACCTGTTCTTCTACCTGCCCAAGGACCGCAGTCTCAACGATGCAGGCGAGGACCTGAATCAGAAAAATTCCTTCCGCTTCCTCGCCATTACTTCACGGGTTGGCGTGGATGTTTCCGGCTATCAGTTGGGGCGAACTGCGATGGGGGCGAAGATTGAGGCGGATTTCTATGCCGGGCTTTCCGGCGTGACCGGCACGGCTACCCTTCGCCTGCGTCAGGCATATCTTACCCTCGGGTGGAAGGATCTTCCG